>Ga0247841_10004947_pt1 | contig 22176 bp, 23 predicted proteins | sample LaCruzMarch2015__2_FD_192410 | JGI IMG/M metagenome (GOLD analysis project Ga0247841, IMG submission 192410) | Freshwater microbial communities from meromictic Lake La Cruz, Castile-La Mancha, Spain - LaCruzMarch2015_18m | ecosystem: Environmental > Aquatic > Freshwater > Lake | place: Spain... | reverse complement strand
TGGTAATAGGATACCAAAATAAAGCAATGAAATATACTACAAAGATACAATATTCTCCAAATCCCTTATCCTATCTATATTTAAGCTTCTTCATTCTCATTTTTTTGCAACGTTAAAACTTTAGGAAATAGAACGCGGATCAGGCGGATTTGCGCGGATCGAAACAAATAAAGAAAAATCCGCGAAAATCCGTTTAATCCGCGTCATCCGAGTTTTATTCTTAAAAATTTAACATCATTTCTTAAACTTGCTTAGAATCGTATTCATCCTTCATATTTTCTATGTTCTCTCCGTGACTCCGTGACTCTGTGTTTCCGTGTTTAGCTTCTTTTTATTTCTATAAGTGAAAAACTCGTATACTTGATAGGAATTTTGAAATTGAAAAGTTTTTTTTCTAGTAAACCTGCTATTCAAATTTTGATTGGAATTGTGCTTATAGTCATTCCTGTGACAATAGGCATAACCCAGATAAGTTTGGATTCAATATCCGAACAAACTCTTGAGGGTCATACAGAGACTGTAACTTCAATAGCTTTCTCTCCAGATGGTAATATACTTGCCAGTGGGAGCAACGATAAAACCGTGCGATTTTGGGACACTAAGACAGGACAACTGACAAAAATCTTGAGTAACCACAATGACGAAGTTAAATCAATCGCTTTCTTTCCCAATGGCAAGATACTTGTGACTGTAACGTGGAATGGCTTAATAAGTCTTTGGAACGTCGAATCAGGGGAACTGATACGCACCTTTGAGCATAAAGTACCATATCGAACCACTTATGGTCTAACCACGAAAAACAGTATCCTGTGGTCTGTTGCTGTCACACCTGATGGCAAATCACTTGCTACTGGCGGGCAGTACCGTAAAAGTCCGACCGCATCAGTATGGAGCGGAGGAACTTGGTCAGGGACAGTTCGCCTGTGGGACGCACACAAAGGTGAATCTCTGCGAAATCTGGAATGGCACACTGATGCCGTATATGCGGTTGTATTTTCTCCTGATGGAAAAATACTTGCCAGTGGAAGTGCAGATAAGACGATACAGTTCTGTAATGCTCAAACAGGAGAATGGATAAGAACATTAGAAGGTCACACTAATTCAGTGCTTTCGTTGGCTTTTTCGCCTGATGGAAAAATACTTGCAAGCGGGAGCGCAGATAAAACGATAAAATTATGGGATGTTGAGACTGGGAAACTATTAAAAATATTTGAAGGTCACGAAGATTCGGTGCTTTCTGTATGCTTTTCCATCTACGGAAAAACCCTAGTAAGTGGAAGTCGTGACGGAACTATCAAAATCTGGAATGTGGATACAGGTGAATTGTTAAAAACTCTAATTGGACATAAGAGTGGTGTTACTGAAGTTGATTATTCTCCCGACAGGAGCATGATTGCTAGCAGCAGTGTAGATAAAACCGTGAAAATCTGGCGTATCCAATAATATGAATTACCTAAAAAAGCTCTCTACAGGAATCAAAGAAATAATCTTTCCTATATATTTTCCCGATGCTACAAGAGGAGTTATAAGAACTCTGGATAGCCAAGACCTTAATTTAGTTGGCGTTGAAGGCGTTGTTGTAAATAGTTTCCATTTAATGTCTGAACCGGGACCAACTGTTATAAAATCTCTTGGCGGAATCAAGAAATTTATGAATTGGAATGGATTAGTCGCATCTGACTCCGGTGGATTCCAGTTGCTTTCTCTCGTTTATGAAAATAAGTCTTTTGGAAAAATTGACGATAATGGCGTCACATTCTACCGTGACTCCAAAGGGAAAAAAGATAGGCACGTTCTCACACCTGAAAAGTCAATCCAGATTCAGTTTAACATCGGCGCCGATATTATGATCTGCCTTGATGACTGTCCTTCTGGCAAAGCGACTAATGAAGAAAACTTAATAAGTGTCAGACGGACAATAGAATGGGCAAAACGAAGTAAAGATGAATTCCTGAAACAAATTGCCAATCGTAAGATAATTGACAAATCTCTTCTCTTTGCTGTGATACATGGTGCAGATGATAAGTCGTTAAGAGAGAAATGTGCATACGATCTTGTAAAAATAGGTTTTGATGGATTCTGCTTTGGTGGTTGGCCACTTAATAACGAAAAAAAGCTGAATCAGGATATATTATCATTCACAGCGTCACTTATGCCTGATAACTTGCCGAAATTTGCTCTTGGCGTGGGTAATCCCAAGGCAATCGTTGATTGTGTAAAAATAGGATACAATATCTTTGACTGCGTTCTTCCAACTCGTGATGCACGCCACAAAAGACTTTACGTATTCGACAAAAATCCTGATGATATGGACGTATTTAGCGAAGAAAATATAACCGATTTCGTTTACATAACAGATGAGAAGTACGTTAGAGATCCAAAACCAATCAGCGCTCACTGTGATTGTCATACTTGCAAGAATTACTCCAGAAGCTACCTGTTGCACCTTTTCGAGATAGAAGATTCTCTAGCGGGTCGTCTTGCTACCATACATAACCTAAGAACCTACACAAAACTCATTGAAATCTTGAGAAAAAATGTGCAATGATCAGGATGTTACTGAAATAGTTCAGAAGATTTTAAGCTCAAAGAAATATAGAAGTATTTACGACAAAACTGTTGAGCGTGTAGTAAGGCAATGTCTGGAAAAATACGAAAAGAAGTATGTTGAAAAGAAAGCCCGAAATATCCTTCATCAGATATGGTCAGCTTACTACGATCAAAAACCTGATTATAAATATCTTCTCGATAAATTTGTGAGCAACGTCAACAACGGTGTAGAAGTTAAACAGGAGATTCTAAAGCTAATATCATTCCAATCGTCAACTCGTGAGAGGATACCGATACTTGATGATTTTTATGGTAAAATATTCACCGTCACAGGTCATCCATCATCAATAATTGAACATGCCTGCGGATTTAATCCATTGACTACCTTGTGGATGGATTTGCCAGAAAATGTGAAATATCAGGCTTTCGATATTGAAAATGGTCTCATTGATTTCTTAAAATCCGTTATTGACTTTTTGAATATCAGTGATAGAATAGAAATTCGACCGGGTGATGTCCTGATTGATGAATTTGATTATGCAGACGTTGTTTTTATGCTGAAATTCCTGCCAGTCCTTGAGCAACAGCAGAAGGGAGCGAGTCTTGATGTGATGCGAAAGCAAAAGTGCAAGTATATGGTTGTTTCATTTCCTGTCAAGAGTTTGTCTGGTATCGAAAAAGGAATGTCAGAGTTCTACTCAAATTGGTTCAAGAATCTGATAAAAGATGAAGATTGGCAATATGATGAGATTTTATACAATACCGAATTGGTTTTTGTTGTGCAAAAGGACTTATAATTAAAGTTGGAGAAAGTGAAATGATTTTTAATGATATTGGGTTGCTTAACTAGGATAAGAGATTGTCATGTCAACTAATCTAATGATATATATTCTTTCGTTTACCATAATATCTTCGACTGCATTTTGTATGGGTTTTGTGGATGTAACAGACCAGACTGGTGTAACTGGTATAGGTATAAGTAATGGAATAGCATTTATTGATTATGATAATGACGGTAAACTTGATTTATACGTTTCTTCTGATCCTAATGACATACTTTATCATAACAATGGTGATGGTACTTATAAGGACGTCACTGATGCGCTTGGTATATCTTTTGTTGGTGACGGTGTTGGTGTAGTTTTTGGGGATTATAATAACGATGGTTATCTTGACTTATATGTACCGGTTAACGATGGTCCTGATGTTTTTTTTCAAAATGAAGGTGGTAAGCTCTTTCGTGATGTTACTAAAAATGTGAGAATTGATAATCCTACCAGAGCTAGAAGCGCCGCTTTTGCAGATTTCGATAAAGATGGCTTTATTGATGTATATGTGGTTAATGAAAATTCTCCAAATATTTTTTATAGAAACGTTAATGGTAGATTTTTCGAGGATGTTACCCAAATTATGAATGTTGCGCATTCTGGACCCGGAAGATGCTGTATCTGGGGTGATTACGATAATGATGGTGATCCAGACCTTTTTGTCACAAATAAAGAAGCAACCAATGTCTTATTTCGCAACGATGGCAGTGGATTCAAAGACGTCACAAAGATTTCTGGTTTAGGAGAAGCTGGTGACGGTACCGGTGCTGTTTTTGCTGATTATGATAATGATGGATACCTTGATCTTTGTTTTGGTGGTAACGGACGTGTTTTTCTCTATCACAATAATCATGATGGCACTTTTTTAGATGTAACTGATAATGCTGGATTGAGTATCTCTGGAGAACGTTGCTCCCCAACTTTTGGTGATTATGATAATGATGGTGATCTCGATTTATATCTTGCTGTATGGAAAGGAATATCTGTTTTATATGAAAATAACGGGGATGGTACGTTTACTGATGTGACGGATGACGCAGGTATGGGTGCATTGGGTAATTCATGGAGTGCAATATCTGGTGATTATAATAATGATGGCGCTATGGATATTTACACTTCGTTTACTACTAGATTAAATGTGCTTTATGAGAATATAGGTAATACCAACAATTGGATAAAGGTAAAAGTTGTTGGCTCAATGAGTAATAGAGATGCTATTGGTACAAGGTTGAAACTAACAATAAATGGCACTACACAGATCAGGGAAGTAACTGCTGGTAATGGATATGGCTCACAGGATAGCCCTATTATTCATTTCGGGATTGGTGAAAACACAAAAGCAAATATGCTGGAAGTGACATGGGCCTCTGGTATTTCTATTAAATTAAAGGATATACAATCTAATAGCCTAATTGTTCTCGAGGAAAATCTTTCGGCTGTGGAAACACCATGCGTGAAATATCCGTTGTCGAATTATAAGAAAACCTTGCCTGATAGATCATGCCTTCAAAATATATATCCCAATCCATTCAATCCAGAAACATGGATACCATACCAATTAGCCCAACTATCTGATGTGGAAATCTTGATATATGATTCTACAGGACGCCTTGTTAAAACACTTAGGCTCGGTATCAAAAATGCAGGATATTATACCTCTAAAGTCAATGCGGTATATTGGGATGGTACGAATGAGAACGGAGAGACAGTTTCGAGTGGTGTGTATTTTTGCCAATTAAAAACTAATAACGGAATAGATATAAAAAAGATGATCTTGAAAAAATAAAATAGTTCTTCCGACTTGAGTGTGGGAAAAAATTGCTTTTGAGTAGCTAATTTATAACATTTGTGAGGGTTTGTTATGAGTAATATTGTATTAGAAACAAAAATGCCAGATATAAAACCTTTTAGTGTTGGTAAAGTAAGAGATATTTATGACCTTGATGATAGACTGTTGTTTATTGCAACGGATCGTATCTCTGCATTTGATGTTGTTTTACCAACAGGCATACCATATAAAGGCGAGGTTCTTAATTCTCTGTCAGTCTTTTGGTTTGATCTGACAAAGCACATAATTGATAATCATCTGATTACTGCTGACGTCAATGAATATCCAAAAACATTACAGCCTTATAAAGAAATGCTTGCTGGCAGGAGCATGATTGTTAAAAAGGCGAAAAGGATTGACCTTGAGTGTGTCGTAAGAGCTTACCTTTCGGGTAGTGCATGGAAAGCGTATAAAGAGAAAGGTGAAATTTGTGGGATAGAATTACCTTCAGGATTGAGGGAGTCGGACAAATTACCAGAACCGATATTTACACCAACGAGTAAAGCAGATTCTGGTCACGATATGGAACTGACGTATTCTGAAGCGGAAAAAATTGTTGGCAAAAGTGTCTTTGAGGAAGTAAAAGAGAAAAGCCTTCAAATACTCGTCACCGCAGGAAAAGAAGCGGAATCGAAAGGGATCATCATTGCTGATACAAAGTTTGAGTTTGGCATTTATGATGGCAAAGTAATATTGATTGACGAAGTGCTAACGCCTGATTCATCAAGATTTTGGCATAAGGATGATTACGAACCGGGACGATCTCAAAAGAGCTATGATAAACAATACGTCAGAGATTATCTTGAAACGATTAAATGGGATAAGAACCCGCCAGCACCAGAATTACCTGATGAAATAGTGGAAAAGACAACAGAGAAATACGTTGAAGCTTACAAAAGATTAACAGGCAGAGAGTTACAATAAAACAATTAAGGCTTCTCAATGATTTAATTCTATTGACATATCACATGTTTTCATATATGATTTTTGTCATAAAATGAAAGATACTATGATTAGCATAATGTTCTACCAATAGAGTTTTATTTTAATAGGGAGGGATATCATGCGTAGCTTTACAATAATAATTTTATGTATGTCGTTTTTCTTAACAAGCTTTGCATTTGCCCAAGTAAATGAACAGATTGATGGCAAAACCTACAAAGACGTAAAGGTGAAACTGACTTCGGGTGAGGTGCTGAAAGGCAGTAATCTCATATTAAGCGATTCTGAATTGAAATTCACTCCAAAAAGCTCTCGTATGCTGAAGATTCTTGCTTTAAGTGATGTGAAGGATGTTATGGCGGCAACAAAAAGCTACTGGGTACATGGCATTTTGCCTGGCGGAGCGCTAACATACATAGCTGTTACGTTATTGGATAGAAAAAATGATGATGGAGTAGTCAATTATACTGCATCCTACTCAGAAGACACTGGATATCAGTATAATGAAGAGGAGGAAGGTTTATCAACCGATATTAAAATAGCTATTGTAGCGGGCGGAATAATTGTGGGTGCCTTAATCGGTAATTCTATTAAGGGAGGATGGCAAAAAATCTATTCTACTAAAGAAACTAGCGAAGGAATTTCATTAGAAGCTTTTCCATCAAGCGATTCCTACGTTCCACTTTTGACTATGAGATTTCGATTTTGAGGATGAATTATCTATAAAAAAGGGATTCTTCGATTTTTAACTTATTTTCCTTACTAAAGGGGGCTAAGGGGTTGTTTTTATTACATTTTTTGTGTTTTAATGGTTACGATTACAATTTGGAAATTCTTGGAGGATTTAAATGGCAGATGTGAGGGTTGAGAATATTGTCAAACGTTTTGATGAAATAATAGCTGTAAATAATATCAGTCTTGATATCAGGGATAAGGAATTTGCTGTATTTCTTGGTCCTTCAGGATGTGGTAAGACTACAACGCTAAGATCAATCGCTGGACTTGAGCATCCAGACGAAGGTAATATTTATATAGACAATGTGCTTGTAAATGACTTTCCACCCTCTGAACGTGACGTTGCATTTGTGTTTCAATTCTACGCTTTGTATCCTCACATGACTGTTTATGACAATATGGCATTCCCTCTCAAAGCTGTTAAGATGCCAAAATCTGAGATTGATGAGAGGATCGCTGAAGTTTCTAAAGTACTAAGAGTTGAAAGGTTTCTAAATCGCAAACCTGATAAACTCAGCGGAGGTGAAATGCAAAGGGTCGCTCTTGGTAGAGCGATGGTTCGTAGACCAAAAGCTTTCCTTATGGATGAACCCCTTACCAATCTTGACGCTAAACTACGCTCAGAAATGCGCGCTGAATTAAAGCGACTCCAGAGAGACATCGGCGCTACGACAATATACGTTACTCACGATCAGGTTGAAGCTATGTCTATGGGTGACAAGATATTTGTCATGAATATAGGTCTTGTCCAACAGACTGGCTCCCCGGCAGAAGTCTACGATCATCCGTCAAACCTATTCGTAGCTGGCTTTGTTGGTAGCCCTAGCATGAATTTCCTCGAATGTATTTATAAACAAGAAGGTGGAAAATCTATTCTGGTTGTTGGAAAAAATGATTTTAATCTCGAAATTTCGGATGCTATGGGAAAAAAGATTCAAGCGTCGGCAACTGGTGCGGAACTGATCCTTGGCGTAAGGGCAGAAGATATATTTATCAGAGACGAAGCATCATCTGATACTTTTAAGGCTGAAGTTTACGTTGTTGAGCCGCTGGGATCAGAGAACATAATTGACCTTAGAATAGCTGAAAACATGATGAAAGCGAAAACTTTGCCCACAGTTCTTCCAGATATTAGCCAACAGGTGAATGTCTGGTTTAATAAAGAAAGAATACACATTTTCGATAAGAAAACAGAGAAAGCTATATTCTAAGTACATAAAGGAGCATATAGTTAATTAAAGAGCTAAACGGTTTCAGATAGAGAAAAAGTAGGTTGGGTTGAGGAACGAAACCCAACTTTCAAGTATTAAGCACGGAAGTTATTAAATTCGCAATTCTAAATAATGAAAGGATATATTAGTATGGGTAGAGAAATTCGTCATCTCGATATTACTACAATGGAACGAGTAAACCGTTACAAAGAATTTTATGGTGGTTGCGTCTCTGACGCTCTCGCTGGTCTGGGAGTAACCAATTCTGTGCTTTCATCAGAATTTTATGCTCTCCGTCAGGACATGATACTTGCGGGCGAAGCGATAACTATTAAACTTCACTCTCTTGCCGGTGAGACTTTGACTGAAGAAGAGCAAAAGGCAAGGGACGAGGAATGGAAGCGAATCGGTTCTCCACAAAAACGCATGATGATGTCAGTATATCCCGGCAGTGTCCTCGTATTTGATACAGGCGGAGACAAACAGCCGGCACATTTTGGTGAAATGAGTTGTACGTTAGCAAAGGCTCATGGATGCGTAGGTATGCTGATAGATGGTAATATCCGTGATACACGCTACGTTTTGAAGATGGAGGATTTTCCTGTATATACTACCGGCACACGTCCAAACGCCTTTGGTGGTTGGAGAATCACTCACGTCCAACAACCGATCTTCCTTCACGGACATCTCACACATTACGTCCGTATCAATCCGGGAGATTTTTTATTTGGTGATACTGATGGTGTTCAAGTTATACCTAAAGAATACGTTGATGAAGTTATGCTAGTCTGTGAGGACATCATGACGAAAGAGAATGAAGAACGCAGGCTTATCCGTGAAGGTATGAAGATAGATGACGTTTATAGAATCTACGGCGATCTGTAAGGAGTGATCCCAAATGGCAATCAGTATCAGAAATCAACATAAACTAGAATATTTAGCGTTTCACCTATCCAGCATACTTGCATTGACAGACAATAGACAGCATTTAAAAGATGAGTTTGCATGGTTAAAAATACTCAACAAAACAGAGCTTAAAGAACTTAAAAGCTCGTTGTATAATGCAATATCCGAAGCCATCAAAACAAATGACTGGACAAATGTTAGTGAAACAATAGAGTCATGGATTGAAACCGCAGAAATCATTGCAGACAAAAAACTAACGCAAAAGATAAAAAAATCAACCGAAGAATACAGACAAGGTAAATTCACCAGATGGGAAGACGTTCAGAAAGAGCTAAAACATTTGTAGAGCTAACATCATCTGCTAAAAGAGATTTAAAAAAGCTAAAAAAAGAACTTACCGTTTCTGCCGAAGCTGATTTATACAAAGCTTTTGAAACTATTTGTAATGATCCGTTGTCTGGAAAATCACTGCAAGGTAATTTCAGCGAATATTACAGTTTTAGATTCTGTGGTAATTACAGAATCATCTACAAAATTATAAAAGAATCAAAAGAGACAATAATTCGCATATTCGGTATAGGCGACAGAAAAGATATATATGATAAATTAAGTAGATTCTTTTCCTTGTTATAGTCAATAAACAGACGATATAAAGAGTGATAACTAAATGTCACAGACAATACGTGCCAAATACCATAATGGATTTATCGAACCTCTTGAGAAACTAAACCTTATGGATAATACTGAAGTCACTGTCACTGTGTCAAAAATAAAGAAATCTGCAAAACTTGGCGACCTAAAACCCTTTCTTGGAATATGGTCAGGTCCGCCAGAGGAATATGAAACCATTTTACAAGCGATCAAAGATTCAAAATCCGATGCGGAATTCTAGGTGATATATATTTTATCAAACGTTTAGAAGGACTATGTAATCTAATTATTGAGGATTGGTGATCGTTAATCGTTTGCTGGATCGAGTAACGAAACCCAACGTTATTTAAAAGGGGTGATAATATGCTAAAAGTAGGTATTATAGGCGCAGGAACTATGGGTGGTATGCACGCTGATTGCTATTCTGAGATCCCCGGTGCAAAAGTCATTGCCATTGCGGATACCAGAATAGATGCGGCGAAGCGAGTTGCTGATAAACATTCTGCTCAAGCCTTTGACGATATAGATAAAGTTATTTCTATGAAGGAAGTTGACATCATAGATATATGCCTTCCTACGCCGATGCACAAGGAAAATGTGCTAAAAGCGGCGTCTGCAAAGAAACACGTATTTTGTGAAAAACCCATTGCCCGTGAGCTTGCTGACGGTAAAGAGATGATCGAAGCGTGCAAAAAGGCGGGTGTTAAATTCATGGTTGGTCACGTATTGCGATTCTTCCAAGAATATGTTACTGCAAAAAGCCTTATCGAAAGCGGCGCCATCGGAAAACCTGTGATGATCAGATCTACACGTGCCGCAGGACACCCGCAGGGATGGTCAAACTGGTATTCAAACGTTCAGATGGCAGGCGGTGTTCCTCTTGACTTGATTATCCACGATTTTGATTTTCTGAGATGGTGTTTTGGCGAGGTAGATCACCTTTATGCAAAAGGATTGACTTATGCTGATGTTGCTGACGTGGATTATTCACTTGTCACAATAAGGTTCAAAAACGGAGTGATAGCACACGTAGAAGGAAGCTGGGCGCATGTATCGGGTTTCTTTGTTAAGCTTGAGGTCGCTGGTGATGGTGGATTATTTGAATTTGACAGCAGAACATCAAGCCCATTGCGAATAGCAACCAAATCCGCTAAAGGTGGTGGCGGTGGAGTCGAAGTACCACAGAGTCCAGTCATTGAAAGCCCTTATACAACGGAACTCAAGCATTTTATCAAGTCTGTTGAAGAGGATAAGGAACCACCTGTGACTGGTGAAGATGCGCTTCGTGCCATCGAGATCGCTATTGGCGCATTGAAATCTATGGAAACAGGAAAACCAATTATTTTTCCGCTTATATAAAAAACAGGATTGAAGATTAAAAGATTGGATGCATAATTCGTATTACGAGTTTTTCAGTTAGTTGATGAATAGTCATAATTCATAAAAAACACGGAGACACAGAGGCACGGAGAGGAAAAGTGAGGGCGGAAAGATTGGAAGATTGAAAGATTGAAAGATTAGGAAACTTAAGAGATAATCAATATTGGTAATCTTAGAATCTTAGAATCTTTAAATCTTAGAATCTTAGAATCGTATTCATCCTTCATACTTTCTAAGTTCTCTCCGTGCCTCTGTGTCTCCGTGGTTATTTTCTTTTTATTTCTATAAGTGAAAAACTCGTATTAGTATAAAGATTTTTTCAATCTTCCAATCTTAGAATCTTTTAATCTTTAATCATAAATAGGAGGTTGGCTGGTGATGAATGTCAAAATTGGAATGATCAGCTTTGCACACATGCACGCTGGAAGTTATGCCAGTTGTCTGAAGCAGATTGATGGTGTGGAAATTGCTGGAATATATAACGAAGATGAAGATCAGGGTAAAGCTTTGGCGCAAAGATTCGGAAGCAAATTCTATCCTGACTATAATAAATTACTTGAACAGGAACTTGATGCGGTTATAGTCTGTTCTACAAATGCGGACCACAAGAAACACGTCATATCTGCCGCTGAGGCTGGCTGTAAACATATTCTATGCGAAAAACCCATCGCTACAACACTTGATGATGCTAAGGCAATGATATATCGCTGTAAAGAGAATAAGGCAGAATTGGGGATAGCTTTTCCATGCAGATATATCCCCGCAGTTATCAATGCCAAAGTTGCCATAGATGACGCTTCTATTGGCAAAATACTTGCGGCAAAGACAACAAATCATGGCAGGATGCCCGGCGGATGGTTCATCATAAAAGAGAAAAGCGGCGGCGGTGCTGTTATGGACCATACACCGCATGTTGTAGATTTATTGCGATGGTTCATGAAATCCGATCCCATTGAAGTCTATGCTGAGATAGATAATAAATTCCATAACATGGATGTTGATGATACCGGGATACTGACGATACAGTTCGATAATGGTGTTTTTGCAACGTTAGACACAAGCTGGTCAAGAACAAAGTCTTATCCAACATGGGGTGACGTCACTATGGAGATAGTAGGTACTGAAGGCGTTATATCCGTTGATGGTTTCGCTCAGGATATTGACCTTTACAGCGATGCAAAGAATAGCGCACAGTGGGTATATTGGGGTGATAGTAGTGACCTTTATCTGATGAAAGATTTTATCACTTCTGTACGGGGAGAGAAGGAATTCCAGATCAAAGGTGAAGATGGTTTGAAGGCACTCGAAGTGGCACTTGCCGCTTATGAGTCTGCAAAGATCAAATCACCAATAAAAATATAAATTAATTTCCATACTCAAGTCACAAGAAACATATTGCTTAAATATGCAGAAAAGGAGATGAATCTTGGTAAATACTATTTCTGAAGAAAATGATGAAATTAAGCCTGAAACAGATGAAACAGATGAGTCACCAGAATTATTAACTCTGGAGACTCATCTTTATCTAGGGAATAATTTATATTTCGAAGAGCATAATTTCGAGAAGGCTATTGAAGAATACGGAAAAGCTATTGAAGAAGAGAAAGATGAATTAATCTGGATGAAGGCAACCTATCTTATGGCAGAATGTTTTGTAAAACTAGCAAAATTCAGAGAAGCTAAAGAGTTATTTCAATCCCTTGCAGTAAATCATAAAGAACACTACCTTAAAGACAGTGCAAGAAAAAGGTTAGAGCATCTCGCAGATTATCTCGTAAGTGAAAACTCGTAATAGTTAGAAAATTCTAAGATTAAAAGATTTTAAGATCACGACGTCTTAATCTTCTAATCTTTAAATCCATTGGAAGGGAGATAAAAAAATGAAGTTCTCCGTCTGTAATGAACTGTTTGAGGGATGGAAACTGGATGAAGTTTTCAAATATTCTGCTGAACTTGGTTATGATGGTGTAGAGGTTGCTCATTTTACTATATGCGATTCAGTAACAGATGTATCGAAATCTGAGCGTGATCGTATCCGTCAATCAGCAGGAAAGGCGGGAGTCGAGATCGTTGGAATACACTGGATACTTATATCGCCAAAAGGTTTGCACATAAGCCATCCCGATCCTGAGATTCGACTAAAAACTCGTGACTATATCCACGAATTAATAGACTTTTGTGGTGATTTAGGTGGGAAAGTAATTGTATTTGGCTCTCCAAAGAACCGAAACGTATTACCCCCTTTTACTCCCCAACAATCGTGGGAACTTGCTAAGGAGACATTCCAGCATTGCTGTCAACATGCTCAGGATAGAGACGTTACCATCTGCATCGAGCCGTTAGCAAGCAACATGACTGATTTCATCAATCTTCCAGAAGATGGGGTCAAGCTCATTAAAGAAGTAAACCACCCAAATTTTCAGCTTATATTAGACACTTACAGTATGAACTGCAATAAAGTTGATATGGCAAAGGCTGTTGAACAATCCAGTAAGTATTTGGCGCATTTCCACGTAAATGATGATAATCAGAGTTGGCCCGGGTCAGGTAGTATTGATTATGCTCCTGTTGCCAAATCTTTGAAGAAAATCGGTTATGATGGATACGTTTCAGTCGAAGTTTTTGACTTTAAACCCGATCCGAAAACCATCGCTGTCGAGTCAATGAAGGCTTTGAAATCCATATTTGGATAACTAATACGAGTTTTTCACTTATAGAAATAAAAAGAAAATAACCACGGAGACACAGAGGCACGGAGAGAACATAGAAAGTATGAAGGATGAATACGATTCTAAGATTCTAAGATTTGAAGATTACCAATATTGATTATCTCTATAAGTTTCCTAATCTTCCAATCTTTAAATCTTTCCGCCCTCACTTTTCCTCTCCGTGCCTCAGTGTCTCCGTGTTTTTTTATGAATTATGACTATTCCTCAACTAACTGAAAAACTCGTATTGACATAAGATTTTTCCATATTGTGTTTTCTCTATATATATCCTGATTCAGCTAATTTACTTATCAAGGTTCTGATATTGACTGGATTTGCGTCTAAAATATCAGCTATCTCTTTTGATGACAGAGGCAATGCAAGCGAATCAGTGAGACCTTGTTTGATAGAGCATATCCAAAGCACGACCCAAGCTGTTCTATCAGACCTATCTGTCGGCAAGTACCAGCAACAATGCCAAGATGATCCAATACCTGTGTGCATAGCTTTCTTCTGCCATGTATGTTATCTTCCTTGAAACATGAGTTGTTCTAAACACAGATACCCTTGAGCATTAAATAATTAATCGGGTAATAGCTAGAAATGGATTCCCTTGAAAAAGGGAATCCAGAAAACTCCGACAACTTTATTACCCGATTAATTATTTAATATTCATTAGGCACGGGGTAATTCACGCTATTGCGAAAATGCTTCGCCCCTATGATAAAATCTATTTTTCAATGATTACCAAAGCAAGATAAAAATGACAAATGTTATTACTGAATATGATGACAGCTTTTATAGAACAACAAAAATTGATCTAGTTCTCATAATTTTGGTTCTCTTTCTTTCGACTTTTTCAATAATATGGGTTAGTATAAATCGAATCAAGCAATCTTCACTGCCTAAAGTGGCTTCTATCTATCAAGAAAGTATAAAATTGGAATCGCTAAATTTGGAAAAAGATGGGATTACTTCTATACTTAATGGAAAAATGAAAATTGAGGTTAAAAGTGGAAAGATAAGGATTCTGGATTCTGATTGTCCTCAAAAAGTATGCGTAAAAATGGGTTGGATAGACAACAACGGGCAAACTATAGTGTGTATTCCAAATCATGTTTTAATCGAGATTAAGTCGTCAGGTTCACCGTTAATAGATGCTATATCTTATTAAGAGGTCTTTATGAAATTAATATCTTTTCTAATAATTTTTATACTTTTCGTTTGTCCTGTGGTGTTTGGAGTATCAACTGATGGTAGCCTGACTACTATGCTATGGACCCGTCAGGAACCTGTAAAGAATAACGGTAAGGATTTTTATAACTATCTGTATGAGTATGCTCGCACTAACATAACAAATATCGGTAGTGAAAATCTCTCTGGTTATTTATATGCACGTGTTAAGAAAGACATTGCAAACAATGGAAAGCTTGATTGGCGTGTTTTCTCAGGATACTTAGACTGGTCTGGTCCTCATGAATCCTCATTACGCATAGGCAGACAATTCATATCAAACAGTACGGACTACTTACAAATGGATGGTATTAGAGCAAAATTCGATAGCATAAAAGGCTTTTCTCACGAAATATATGCTGGTTCTTCTGTTTCTTCATGGACTATCAAAGAGAATAGAGATGGTGTAGCTGGAATGGACTTTAATCTTCCACAAATGAAGCAAATTCAGAGTGGGTTAAGTGTGTTTACTAACTTTAACAGCAAAAATCTTAATAGATTAATCATCGGTGGACATCTCGATAACTATAATTATGGATTTTCCAAGCCTAGCAAATTTAATATTTATAGTAAGATCAGCTATGACATATTATCTATGCAACTAACACAAGGCGACATCGCTGTAAATCTGAATCCAATAGAAAAACTTGGTCTTTATGCCGATTATTATCATGAAAAACAGTTAGTTCCAGAGGAGTCAATCTTCAGTGTTTTTGCTATGGATAATTCCAATAGAGCTTCTATTGGCTTGAATTATGAGCCAATGGAGTCCATATCAATAGAATGTCAATATGAAAGGCATATTTCGTCATCATTTCCATCGAATACTTACGAGATTGGTCTTTATAGGAGTGTGATGCATGGCACGGATTTGGGTATGGCAATATTAAGTTCTGGAGAATCCTCAATAAAATCTAATCGCAAAGGTATTAACCTTAATGTCGGTCACGACATTACTGATAAATTAACAGCAAAAATAAGCACATACTATAACGATTATAGACTAAATGAGTTTCAGAAGTCTGGCAAAGTCTCTTCTATACAACTGGACCTTGGATACCGTGTTGTTGATAAGGCTTCAGTTTATTTAAGGCTGGAAGATAACATTGATTCTAAAAATAAAAGTAGCTTTAGATTACTAACTATGGCAAAACTCGGTTTCGGAACGGGAAATTAATAGGATAAAAGTATCATGTTAAAATCAACAAATACTCTGTTTTTCTGGATTACTTTGTTACTATTAGCGTTGATATTATTAGTAGTATCTACTACTTTAGGGTCTCGTGATATTACGAAGTCACAAGTGACGTTTTCGCACAAACTCCATACGGATAATGAGGTTGAGTGCAAAACTTGCCATATTGATATTATCAAAAGTAATCAATCTAAAGATAATAACCTGCCTGATAAAAAAATATGTCTGGATTGTCATAATGAAAAAGATTTCTCTGGAAATGTGCCGAAAATAAAATATGACAGAAAATATGTTACTACCTTACAATCGGAATATCCTGTAAAGTTCTCGCATAAAAACCATTTGGATAAATTTCCTGATTGTCTAAAGTGTCACCAGTCTATTCCCGAAAATAACAAAGTCGCCGATAACAAACTGCCATCAATGACCGTATGTAACGAGTGCCATGAAGTAAAGAGGGGGAAATGTAATACTTGTCACCTTACGTTAGGTAGTGATAAGTATATTCCTGCATCACACGACAAGACACTGTGGATAAAATGGCATAAGGAGCAAGCAGAACACAATGATAAGTCATGCGCTGATTGCCATAAGGGTGATATAAGGGTAAATTCGAGTCAGAAAGTATTGCCTGGACCGGGTCACAATCTCGAAGGAAAGGCTCAAGAATGCGCTGATTGCCACAAAGGGGATGTAAGACCTGATCAACATGGAAATAACTATATTCTTATACATGGCGTTGATGCAAAGATGAATTCTGAAAAATGTATCGTTTGCCATAAGCGTTCAGAATGTAGAGAATGTCACAAAGCCACTGATTTTAATACAAAACTGCACTCCAGCGAATGGACCAATGGTGGTCATAGTAAACAGGCAAGAAATAATTTGAATTCATGCGTTAGCTGTCATGATGAGCAAGCGTGCATATCATGTCATTCCAGCATTTCTCCGCATCCGAAAAATTGGAAGTTGAAGATGACGTCTGGAAATGCAAGGCAACATAAAAACCCAACTGTGTGTTTTAAGTGCCATGAGAGAGAAGACTTATGTACCAAGTGTCATGATAATAGACAGGATTAAATTGGAAAAAACTAAAGAAACTGACAATACATATAAAATAGCTTTTCTAGTAGCCATCTCCTGTGTCTTACAGATTTCGGAATCTCTAATGCCGCATCCAATTCCGGGTTTACGTTTGGGTTTAGCAAATGTCATTACATTAATAGCCTTAGTCACCATGGGATGGAGATGTGCATTAGAAGTAACCATCTTGCGTACCATATTAAGTTCCTTTATCATGGGAACTTTTATGTCACCTACGTTTATCTTGAGTTTCTCTGGTGGAATTGTAAGCACTTTGGTTATGGGGTTATTCTATTGGCTATCACGCTTTCATAGGCGTTATCGGTTAAGCATTGTGGGAATTAGCGTAGTAGGCGCTCTTTCTCATAACATAGTCCAAATATATCTGGCATATCTTATACTGATCAAGCATCCGGGAGTTTTTGTGCTTTTCCCATGGCTAACCATAGGCGCAGTGTTTATGGGATGGGTAACTGGTCTTGCCGCTGGTAAAGTTTGCCGAAGATTAAAGGAATTACAGGGACAGGAAATAGTAAATGAAACGCCCAATGTAAATTATTCTGATTTCTTACTAAAGGATTATATACCGGGTAATTCCATTATTCATCGCACACCTACCGAGATAAAGATTTCTGTCATTTTTATTCTATCTCTCGTAGTGCTTATCGTCAGTAATTTATGGCTTTACTTGTGTTTATTTATATTATTAGCTTTAATAGTAGGAATTTCAAGGGTTTCTTTTGTTTCGCTTTTATTGAAGTTGAAGAGATATACTTTGCTGGTGCTTATATCCTTTTTGTTTCCATTATTTCTTAATTATGGCAATAACGTTCTGCTGAAAATTGTTTACTTTAATATCACTATTGAGGGTTTGAGAACAGGCTCCCTTTTTGCTATGAGAATTATTTTTCTAGTATTGATAAGCTCATTACTGGTTAAAACTACCCCTTTTGTAGAATTAAATCGTGGATTGTCAAGAATGTTGTCACCCTTGCGACCTTTGGGCATTTCCGAAGAAAGAATATCACATATACTATCTCTGTCATGGATGGCTATTCCTGTTTTTTGGGAAATGGCAAGAAATATTATCCACAGGATAGACTTTAAGAAAGTGAGGAATATACGTAATTTAATTCCGTTACTAAGTGACTTTATAGTCACGCTTTATTTGGAAACTGAACGAGTAGCTATATCTTGGAAAGAAGATTAGCTAATTTGGTTCTTCCGAATTAATTATTTAATGTTGAAATACGATGTCAAAATGGTATTAAGCAAATTTAAGGAACCTTTTTAAACTTTAGGAAATAGAACGCGGATAAACGCGGATCAGGCGGATTAAAATAGTGATCAGTAATCAGTAATCAGTGATCAGTGATCAGTTTTCATAAGACTAAATCTTTACTGATTACTGATTACCTTGACAATGTTAAATTAGGATCCGCATGAAATCTAGGCTTGAGCCGATTTTGTGTATTTATTGGGTAACAGACCAGTGAGCAATCACCATTTGGCAATTCACTGTTTACAATTGATCAAAGTCAATGTAGCACTCTTTAGTAAATACCTGAATAAATACATAAGTCGAATTGGTGAAAGTAGCTCAAAACCATATTATTGTTGCTTCTACGTTCAATCGGTAATTTAACATTGTCAAGTTACTGATTACTGATTACTGAATAAAATCCGCGAAAATCCGTTTAATCCGCGTCATCCGCGTTCTATTTCTAAAAATTTAACATCATTTCTTAAACTTGCTTAGAATCGTATTCATCCTTCATACTTTCCAAGTTCTCTCCGTGCCTCAGTGTCTCCGTGTTTAATTTCTTTTTATCTCATAAGTGAAAAACTCGTATCAGCAACTAAAAAGGATAGATAATGTTTAAGAAACTCGGCTCTATAAAATTTACAATAGTATTACTGATCTTGTTAGTCGCTTCTTCTATTCTAGGAACGCTTGTTCCTCAAGGTGGTACAGACAATCAATATAGAGAAAAGTATGGAGAAAATCTATACAGCTTTATGAAGAATATTCAGCTTATAGACGTATATCACTCATATTGGTATACTGCGCTACTCGCTATCTTTTGTGCCAACCTGATTGCATGTTCCACGCTAAACTTAAAGCCGTTAATAAATATTCTTAAAAATAAGAATTACATGATCGACTCAATCGAATTGAACAAACTGCCATCTTATATTGAGATACCATTAAAATCTAAAACAGACAAAGCTAAATTAAACGATATAAGTCAGCAAATAAAAGACATTTTTACCCGTAGTTTTTATAAACTCAAGTATTCTGATGATGATAAAGGTATCTATTATTATGAAAAGGGGAAAATTGGCAGGATAGGACCGCTTATAACACATGCAAGCATTGTAGTTATACTTTTGGGTGGTATGTTGGTCAGCAGACTTGGTTTTAATGATTATATAGATATACCAGTAGGGCAAACGGTAGATGTACCTCATGCAAATTTCCAGATAAGGGCAGATGATTTCAAAGCGGAGTTTTATCCAAATTCGCAGACTCCTAAAGAGTTTACAAGCAAACTTACAATAATTGATAATGGGGTAGAAAAGATTACAAAATCCATAGAGGTAAATAACCCTCTAAAATATCGGGGCATAAGTTTTTATCAATCAAGTTACGGTGCAGTGGATAACGCAACATCATCAGATAGTATAAGCCTTGAGTTATCAAAGAAATCACCAGATAAAACCAGTAGCGAAGTTATCGGTACGTATGAGATTAGCGTAGGTCATGATGTTCAGGTGCCAAACACACAACTAACGTTAAAATTAGCGAAATATTTTCCTGATTTTGTTATTGATGATTCAGGTAACAAAAGTAGCAGATCAAATAACCCAAATAATCCAGCGGCTTTGATTGAGTTATATGATGGCAAAGACTTAAAGTATAAATCATGGATATTTAAGGATTATCCGGATTTTCATGCTCAAAAGGAATCTGAATACTCATTGAATTTTGTTTCTATTGGATCTTCTGAAGGAACTTCTCCTGGGTATTATACGGATCTTCAGGTAACCAAAAGCCCTTTTTTATCTGTTGTGTGGATAGGCTTCCTTCTTATGGTAACTGGTATGTTTCTTTCCTTTTATATGCAGTACAAGCGTATCTGGGTAAAGATTGGGAAAGATAAAATAGAGGTAGGCGGTTCGTCATATAAGAACAGAGCAGGCTTCGATAAAGAGCTTGCAAGGGTAAACGCCCTGTTTAAATAGTTTTGTAGTACACTAAACAAGTAAATTTATTATAAGGATTAAATTTATGGAAACATCAAGTGCTGGTAGCGTATCGTTTTTCACCATTAGTCTTTTTGTTTATCTGGCATCTACAATTTTATATATATTGTATGCCTCCACTAAAAAGGAGCAACTTGGTAAGATTGCCACTGTAGTTTTGACAATTGGTATAGTATCACAGTCAATCGCACTGATACTAAGAGGTATTGAAGTAAAACATGCTCCTTTTGTTACAATTTATGAATCACTATCTTTTTGGGCATGGCTTATTGCTTTGGTATATCTGATCTTTCAGTTCAAACTGCGAATAAGAGTATTGGGTGCTTTTGTAACGCCGATAGCGTTTTTCGCTATTGCGGCGGCATCTGTTTTGCCCGATCAATATAAGGAAGCAAGTCCTCTTGTTCCAGCTTTACAAAGTCACTGGCTAGAATTTCACATAATTACTGTTTTTATTGGATATGCTTGTTTTGCCGTATCATTTGCTCTTAGTCTGGCATACATCCTCAAGCGTAAAGACGATCCCAAGTCTTTGATGACAAAAGATAAACTGGATTCGATAGCATACAAAGCTATAAGCATAGGATTCCCATTTCTGACAATAGGTATAATGTCAGGTTCTATATGGGCTAATATGGCATGGGGCAGATATTGGGGCTGGGATCCTAAAGAGGTATGGTCATTGATCACATGGTTTATATATGCTCTCTATTTGCATTTAAGGATAGTGTCAAAGTGGAAAGGTAATCCTGTCGCTTATGCCTCAATAATAGGTTTTGTCGCTGTCTTATTTACATTCTTTGGAGTATCGTTCCTGCTGTCTGGATTACATTCTTATGGTTAGATTATTTTGGTTACACGGATTAAGACGGATTAAAATAGTGATCGCTCAATTTATAACAGAGTGTAGTAACTTAAAGTGATCAAACAATTTGACAAATTCACCTCTTTTTGCCTTGCTGGCAACATTAGGATCCAATGCTGCATGTAAGATAACCTCTGCTTGTTGGCAAGCATTTAGACTGCGAAAGTTTCGCAAAAACTGAGAGAAGCCTATGTAACCTACAAGATTACATTTACCTATTCCTCGAAACAATGCCAAGAAAGGACGTAACAAAGAAAAACAATTCTCTGCTCGATTCCCGTGAACCTCACCCCGTGCATATTCTTTCTGTGAGTGATTCACTGAATCATGACCAACTAATGCTTGATAGCTTTTAGCTGAATCTGTGTATATCACACTACCTGAGGTTTTATGCCACTTTCAATTTTGTTGATATAGACATCTGGCGGCAACTTGAATCTACGTTGAGTGTTTGGCATTTCTTTTTCCTCCAGCGGCTGGTAGATTATGGTTTTTTGCATATCCCCCAAAAATAACCATTTCAGAAATTCCTCACTTTCTGCTGATAGTGAGGAATCGGTTTCAATTTCGAGATATTCTACCGTTTTCTAGCGAAATTTACTGTAATTTAGTTGTTATGTCAACAAGAAAAACCATAAAAAGCGACAAAATATCTTTTCTTTTTACATTAATACGGTTTGTAGTTTCAAATGAGAATTTCCCTTTTCTTCAGAAAGATTGACACTCCGTTTGTGAGCCAATTATCTCCCAACAATGACCATACAAGCTCTACCAACTCCCAAAATGGCTTCAATA
>Ga0247841_10004943_pt1 | contig 22191 bp, 12 predicted proteins | sample LaCruzMarch2015__2_FD_192410 | JGI IMG/M metagenome (GOLD analysis project Ga0247841, IMG submission 192410) | Freshwater microbial communities from meromictic Lake La Cruz, Castile-La Mancha, Spain - LaCruzMarch2015_18m | ecosystem: Environmental > Aquatic > Freshwater > Lake | place: Spain... | reverse complement strand
TATTGCAATTACAATATGGGGAGATGATGAAATGACCGCCGGGATAGAGGGCATGTTTAATAATGAACCTTTTAGTATGATGGGCTGGAATCCGTTAACGGGAAAGAAATATCAGATTGTTGTTGATTCCTGGATTGAAGGCGATGAGTATTATAATGCAGATAAGATAAGTGTTGCAGGTAAAGTAATTATAAATAAGACTGAAAACTGTGAGTTTTATGAGATTACTCCCAATCCTTGTAAAAACTATGCATATATAAACTTTGATCTTTCAGGTAATTGCCATGTTGATCTTTCAGTATTCGATCTTACCGGAAGAAAAATTGAAACTCTAATTAATAATGATCTGGAAGCCGGAAATATTAATATTAAGTTGAATACAGAAAAATATTCTTCCGGTACTTATTATATTTGCATAAATTTTGACGGAACTGCAAAGAACAGGATTCTTAGCATTGTCAGATGATTGCATATTTCAGGAAGTGATTTTACTCTGAAAATTCTTGACATGAAAAAAGATTATTTCGCGCATGAAACGGCAGTAATTGACGAAGGTTGTAAAATCGGCGCAGGAACAAAGATATGGCATTTTACACATATTATGAAAGACTGTGAAATAGGTGAACAATGTAATCTTGGGCAAAATGTTGTTGTTTCACCGGGTGTAAAGTTAGGCAGGAATGTTAAAGTGCAGAATAATATTTCTATTTACACAGGTGTAATTTGCGAGGATGATGTATTTTTAGGGCCATCCATGGTTTTTACCAATGTGATCAATCCTCGCAGTGCCGTAATAAGGAAGGATCAGTATATGCAGACAGTTGTAGGAAAAGGTGCCTCGATTGGTGCCAATTCAACTATCGTCTGTGGTAATAATATTGGTTGTTATGCATTTGTTGGCGCTGGAGCTGTTGTAACCCGTGATGTAAGGCCATATTCCCTCGTTATGGGAAATCCCGCAAGACATGTTGGCTGGATGAGTGAATATGGACACAGGTTGCACTTTAATGATAAAGGCCTGGCCATATGTCCTGAAAGTGGTGAAGAATACAGTCTTGTAAATAATGATGTACAAAAAATACTTAAATCATGAATAATTTTGCAATAATCGGTATTGCAGGTTTCATTGCTGATAGGCACCTCCGGGCTGTAAAAGATACCGGGAACAACCTCATCTGTGCTTTGGATAAATTTGATTGTGTGGGTAAGATGGATAATTACTTTCCTGATGCTGATTTTTTTATTGAATTTGAACGTTTCGACCGTCACATTGACAAACTTAAACGAATAGGAAAGAAAATTGATTACGTTAGTATATGCACTCCAAATTACCTGCACGATTCACATATTCGTTTTGCTTTACGCCACCATGCCGATGCAATATGCGAAAAGCCCCTTGTTCTTAATCCGTGGAATATTGATGCATTGCAGGAAATCGAAAATGAAACAGGAAAGAAAATTTATAATATTTTACAATTGCGGTTGCATAAGAATATTATCTCACTTAAAGAAGAAATAGATAATGGTCCTGAAGATAAAATTTATGATATTGACCTGACATATATTACATCGAGGGGAAACTGGTACTTTGTCAGCTGGAAATCCGAAAGTAGTAAATCGGGAGGAATTGCCACAAATATCGGCGTTCACTTTTTTGATATGCTAATATGGATATTTGGGGCTGTACAGGAAAATATTGTTCATGTTTCGGGAAATAAAACTGCTGCCGGATATTTAAGACTTGCAAAGGCCAGGGTCAGATGGTTCTTAAGTCTTGATTTTAACTCCCTTCCGGAAATTGCAAAGCAGCAGGGAAAACGTACTTACCGGTCAATTACTGTTGATGGCAAAGAAATTGAATTCAGTGACGGATTCACTGAATTGCACACTGATGCATACAGAAAGATATTATCAGGTGAGGGTTTTGAACTCAATGAAGCACGCCAGTGTATCGAAACAGTATATACAATACGTAACTCTAAACCTGTGGGATTACGGGGAGAATATCATCCATCAGCAAGAGAAACGGAATAGAATTATTTGACTGTGAGAAAAGAAATTCTTGTTTTTTTTCTATCAGTTCTTGCAATAGTTCAGTTGGCTGTTGCACAGGATAACTCTGCCGGTGATCCTTTGTGCACTGATACCGGAATAATCACCGGGCAATACAGGGTATTTCCTGCAATAAACGGGAATACAGGCCTGGTAATGATCCCGACAGGAAGGTTTCCTCTTGATAAAGAGATAATCTTCTGCATCGCAACCAATCCCGCCCGTTATCATATCCTGCCTTTCAAATATAAACCTGTTGGTGAGAAGCTACTGTCGGCAACATTTGCATTTCTTCCTTTCATGGAGATCACCGGTACATTAGTGCGCCCGGATAATATTAGCAAACAGAATCCTGATTCAATTGATACACGCTGGGGAATCGGTGACAGGTCATTGAAAATGAGGATAAAATTACTGAACGAAAGAAAAATTTTTCCATCCATGGTTTTTGGTATTCACGATTTTTTTTCGGGTAACTATCATCAGAGTGCAGTTTATATTGCAGGTTCTAAGATGATTAAACCTGTTACTGCAATAACAGTAGATATTCACCTTGGTTATGGTTTCAATGTGTCGAAACCACCTTTTCCTGATACCCCTTTATTCTCAAACGGTGATAACCTGCCTGTTAGTTTTCTTAATGGAGTATTCGGTGGAGTATCTATTATATATAAAACTCTTGTCTATAATATTGAATACGATTGCCATAAGGTCAATGCAGGGTTCTCTTTATTGCTGTTAAACCACCTTGGATTGCAGGTTTCGACATTAGGATTTGACAGGTTATCGGCAGGTTTAAGTTACCGCTTTATAATGGGAGATCCTATGATCAGGAAGAGACTTTTATAATATTCACATTGGGTTACCTGACCGGAAATTAAACAATCTTTTTTAATACTGTTCTTTTTCGTTGGGAAAATCAATAGTTTTCACATCCTTAATATAATTTTCCACAGCTCCTTTTATTTCTTCAAACAGGTTATGGTATCTTCTAAGGAACCGTGGTGAAAATTCCTGTGTAATACCAAGCATATCATGTAAAACCAGTACCTGACCGTCGACTTCCCTTCCGGCACCTATCCCTATTACCGGGATTTTTAATTCCTTTGTTACCTGGCTGGCAAGACTTGCCGGGATTTTTTCCAGTACAATCGAAAAACAACCAATTTCTTCAAGTATATGGGCGTCGGTAATAAGTTTATTTGCTTCGGCCTCTTCACGTGCACGAACCACATATGTTCCGAACTTATGAATTGATTGCGGTGTAAGCCCAAGATGTCCCATTACAGGTATTCCCGCTGAAAGGATACGTTCGATTGATTCTTTGACTTCTTTTCCACCTTCTAGCTTCACAGCTTGGGCACCAGTTTCTTTCATAATCCTGATAGAAGAATTTAATGCTTCTTTTGAGTTTCCCTGGTAAGTTCCAAAAGGAAGGTCGACCACTATTAATGCACGTTTTACAGCCCTGTTCACTGAACTGGCATGGTAAATCATTTCATTAAGTGTTATAGGCAGTGTGGAATTATATCCTGCCATTACATTTGAGGCGGAATCACCCACTAGTATCACATCTATTCCTGCTGAGTCAAGTATGCGCGCAATAGAAAAATCATATGCTGTTAACATAGAGATTTTTTCGCCTCTCAGTTTCATCTCATAAAGGACATGTGTGGTTATTCGACGTACGTTCTGAAATATTGACATCTTTTCACAATTTTAATTAGTTTTGCAAAAATAAATTTTCTGCAAAGTTGTTAATTTTGACAAACGCTTTCAATTTTAATGAAAAAAAATATTATAGTACTGGTATTCATGTTGTTTTCCATGTTTTCGTGCAAAACAGATTTTAATATCAATGCACCATGGAAAGACATTACAATTGTGTATTTTATTTTAAATCAGAACGACAGTGCTCATTATGCTAAAATTAACAAAGCATTTCTTGGCGAAGAAAATGCTTACGTAATGGCTAATGAGCCCGATTCTGTAAACTACAAAGATGTTGAAGCCTGGCTTATTTCTTACCAGCTTGATAAAGGTGACACAACCTGGCTTGATTCAATGTTTCTTGAGCCAACCAATGAAGTGCCAAAAGATACTGTCCGTTTAAACGGTGAACCTGCAATTTTTTCAAGTGAGTCAAATCTGCTATATAAAACAAATGAAAAATTAAAAACTGACAGGTATTACATGTTTAAAGCCAATATCCCGTCAAAGCATAAATCTGTTAATTCTACCACCAGTCTTATCAGTAATTTTTATGTAATTAAACCTGGTTCCGGAGAACAGATAAAGTTTTATTCTCCTACTTATGGTTATCGCGACTTTCTTGTGAAATGGCAGTGCGATTCTAAAGCAGTTCTGTATGGCTTAACCCTTCGTTTTCATTACCGTGAGGAATATTCTGACGACACTTATAAAGACAAATATATCGATTGGGTAAGACCGAATATTTCTCATGCTGATCCCGAAGGTAAAGATATAGTTGCCAGTACATTCCCTGGGGATGCATTTTATAGTTTCATTAATTCAATGATCAGTGTCGGGAATGATCCCGGTGTTGTACGTAGTTCAACAGGAATTGATTTTATTTTTGTTTCTGCCGGTGAAGAATTAAGTACATACATTGAAATTAACGGGCCAAGCAATAGTATTGTTCAGGAACATCCCATTTTTACCAATATCACAAATGGAATAGGAGTTTTTTCTTCCCGTTACAACAGGACGATGACTAACAGGGAACTCGATAGTTATTCGCTCGACAGGCTTTCCAGCAGTGACATTACCAAACACCTGAGATTTAAAGATTCGAACGGCCTCGTCTGGGCGAAATAATATTTCAGATGAGGTTATTTATTGCAGTTGCACTATTAATTATCACATTTTCAATCATCGATTGTTCTTCTTCCAGATTGAGCTTACAGAACAGAAATGTGGCAATGCTGTATAACCCTGCTAGTACAAACCTGCATCCGGAATTTTTTGTGTATCATTTTAATGATACTTCCACACAGGTATATTTCCGGATATATACTGATGAGTTGCTTTTTAACAAGTCTAATATGGAAGGTGAAGACAAAGCAAAAGTCAGGATTAAGTATTTACTGTTCAGTTATGGAGAGGAAAATAAGCTGACTGACAGTTCTTCGGTAACTTACGATATTGTAAAAAAAACTGCCGGCAAAGAATATGTCGCCTTTTTCACTATAAAAATCAACAGCGGATCATATCTTTCTATGGAATTGATTACCACTGATTTATTGCGCAATTCATCACATCTGAAGTTCATTACTGTTGATAAGAAATCATTTTTTTCGCGGCAAAACTTCCTGATTACGGTAAATAGTAAAACTACGCCTGTATTTAATAGTTACCTGACTTCAAATGACACTGTATTTATTAAAAACGAACGGGCAATGCCCGCATCCTATAATGTGAAATATTATAAAGAATACAGCCTGTCGCCATTACCCGCTTTCTCACTGACACCTTTCAGGCCACATGAGTTCAGATCAGACAGTACCTGGAAAATGAATACAGATGGAGGGATATTGAAATTTTGTGCTAAGTACCGGGGTATTTACCATTTACTAGCTGATACTTCAGGAACAATAGGACTGACATTATTCAATATGGGTGAATTTTATCCCCTGGTAAGAACAACAAGTGAAATGATTAAGCCAATAAGGTATATTACCACCGCTAAAGAGTATAAAAACCTAACCTCGGCCAAAGATGAAAAGGCCGCAGTCGACAGTTTCTGGTTGAAATCATCGGGGAATATTAACAGGGCAAAAGAACTTATAAGAGTGTATTACAGCCGTGTAAATTTTTCAAATATTTATTTTACCAGTTATATACCCGGATGGCTTAGCGACAGGGGTATGGTATATGTTGTTTTTGGCCCTCCGAAAACAATATACAAGGATTATGACAATGAACGATGGATATATGGAGATAACAGTAACCTTATGTCGATGGATTTTTATTTTCAGAAGATAGACTCAGAATTCAGCGATAATTATTTTGTTCTAAAGCGCGGTGAAGTATATAAGTCAAGCTGGTATCAGGCCACCGATACCTGGAGAAATGGAAGGATTTACTCGGTTTTAAATTGAATGATGGTCGGAAAAAAGAATTATATAATTGGTATAAGGCCACTGATTGAAGCAATAAAGACAGGTAAGGAAGTCGAAAAGGTACTATTAAAAAAAGGACTTAAAAGCATACAATATGAAGAAATATTGGAATTGCTGAAGCTTCACAATATCTCCTGTCAACATGTTCCGATAGAACGGTTGAACCGTATAACCCAGAGTAATCATCAGGGAGTTATAGCATTTATTTCACAAATAACAATTTATAAACTGGATTCTATTATCCCATTTGTATTTGAACAGGGAAGGAATCCTCTTATCCTTTTACTTGATCATATTACTGATGTAAGAAATTTCGGTGCAATATGCAGAACCGCTGAGTGTGTTGGTGTCGACGCGGTGGTTGTACCGATCAGTGGAGCAGCACAGATCAATGCAGATGCCATTAAAGCATCAGCCGGTGCTTTGTACAGTCTTCCTGTTTGCAAGGCTGGAAACCTTAGAGAAACAGTAAAATATCTTAAGAACTGCGGGCTTTGCATTATTGCTGCTTCTGAGAAAGCATTGGACGTTTACTATGACGCGGATTTTACAGTTCCTGCTGCAATAATATTAGGAGCTGAAGATAAAGGTATTTCTGCCGACCTGCTTAAGGTTGCAGATAAGCAGGTTAAGATACCCGTTTCCGGGAGTATTGAATCGTTGAATGTGTCAGCTTCCGCCTCTGTTATTTTGTATGAAGCAATACGCCAGCGAAGGATTTTATTATCTTAATTTTATTGTATATTCAGGTCAATTACTTCTACCGACCTGATCAATTTTAGCCTATCTGTAATTTTAACTGCAAGACTTTTTCGAACAGAAATCTTTATTGAACAATTTAAATCAAAATTTTGATTCGTCATTTTTAAATCTTCTTCTTTGATTATCCGCATTACTTCATTCATTGCATTGTAAGAAAATCTTATTTCGTATGACCAGTTGACGGTTTTTTCGACAATCCGGCATTTATGAAGCGCTTCTGAGGCGGCAGTACGGTAAGCATTAATAAGACCACTGACACCAAGTTTTGTTCCACCGAAATAGCGTATCACAACTACTAAAACATCTGTCAGATCGTTTGACTGAATTTGTCCGAATATTGGCATTCCTGCGGTATTCGACGGTTCACCGTCATCGCATGTTCGATACCGTTTTTTATCAGCACCAAGTCTCCAGGCAAAACAATGATGATTGGCATCAAAATATTTCTTTTTCAATGAATTCAGGTTTTCCCTGATTTCTTCTTCACTGATAACCGGAAAAGCAAACGCAAGGAATTTACTTGCCCTGTCACGGTACGCTCCTTCCGAAGCAGAATCAATTGTTTTATATGTATCTTCAGCTACCTGATGTTTATCTGGCATAGATCATTATTCCGTTTACAGAACAGGTTTATATAGATTAATAAATCAGCATTTAATTTACAATTATTGATTACTCACTTCAATTACGCAAAAGTAATTTCCCCTGCCAGGTATCCCGTTCTTTTAGACGTTTGTCAATCATCATAATAATTTTTTCATTACGGATCAAACCCCATCCGGGGCCGGCAATGAACCGCGGAGGTGCTTCACCTGCAAACCTTTCGATAACGATATCCTGACGTAAGAGTTCGATAAAATCGATGACTAATTCAATATATTCCTCAAGGCTGTAAAACCTGAACATTGAAGGATCGGCCTTATATTCTGCTGCCATTGGCGTGTTGGTAATTATCTGCAATTGATGCAGCTTCAGATTTTGAACAGGTAATGATGAAATAATCCCTGCTTCTGCCAGTATATCTTCCCTTGATTCACCAGGCAATCCTATTATAAGATGTGCGCCTGTTCTTATTCCACGATTTGATGTTTTGTGAACAGTTGCAATACAATCTTCAAAACTGTGGCCACGGTTTATATTCTTTAATGTCCGGTTATAACATGATTCAATACCGTATTCAATTATTATATAGTACTTATCAGACAGTTTTCTGAAATAATCAAGTTTCTCATCATCCATGCAGTCGGGCCTGGTACCAATTACCAATCCCTTGATTTTAGGATGGCTTAATGCATCACTGTAAATTTTTTGAAGCTCGGACAATGAAGCATATGTATTTGAATAAGCCTGAAAGTAAGCAAGATATTCAGAGGCAACCCTGTACCTTTTTTCATGGAATTCAATTCCTTCTTCAATCTGCTGATTGATTGACTTTGAAGGATCGCAATATGAAGGATTAAAAGCATTGTTATTGCAATATGTACAACCACCAGTCCCAACTGTACCATCGCGGTTCGGGCAAGTAAAACCAGCATCAATGGTCACTTTCTGTACCCTGCTTCCTGATAAAATTCTGAAGTAATCGGAGTATGAATTGAACCGGCGCTGGGTTCCCCATGGAAAAGAGTTCATTGCCAGGATAAAAGGTTTTAATTGCTGAATGATATTACCTGCACACTTTCTTATTGCTTAAGAAAATGCATAAAGATTTTTCATGGAAATTAAAAATAATGATTCAAAAAACCAGGGTGCGAATAATAACTGTCAGTAATTAAAATGATTACTGATTACTTTTAATTCGCACCCCGATTATCAAACCAATAAGTAATAAACTTTGGTTTTAGGAATTGACAACAAGAATAAATTCAGTTACAATAAAAAGCCAGTTTATTTCTTCCCGGTCAGATTGTAACCTACCGAAATACCGATCACTTTGTTTTTTGCAACAGTTTCATTTGCAGTTGATGGGGATAAATTTGCCAGGCCAAGCCCATACTGAATTCCGACAGTTATACCGCTAATCTCAACACCTGCTCCGATATTCCACCCAATATCAAGCGCTTTAATGTCGTCTTTTGCTTCATCACTTCCGATTTCTATGTCCTGCTCATCAGTTAATTCGAAATTATCCGTCATAAATATTTTATCATCGGATTTCATTTTACCTGATATGGCATAACCAAAATAAGGACCAGTATGAACAAATACATTCAAACAACCTAAATCAATTTTGTAAATGGCATTTATCGGGATATCTAAATAATTCATATTGAATGTATAATTCCCACCATCCTCGTCAACTTTAAATCCTTTTGTAGAAAATAACAGTCCGGGTTCAATAAACAAATTATCCATAATTGAAAAACCGGCTGTTACACCAAGATGAAAGCCAGTTTTCATTGAATAATCATCGCTCCATGTATTATCTTTATCTTTTGCTGTCATATTTGCAAGATTCAAACCTGCTTTTACTCCAAAATTTAATTGAGCAAAAGATTGTGCTGTTACAAATAACAACATCATTACTAAAATACTACTAATTACTTTTTTCATTTTAAATCAAGTTTTATATTTATAAACTATTTAAATAAAATACGATAAGCAAAGTTAGAAAATAATTTTATAATATTCAGTTACGGAAGCTTAATCTAACTATAATAAAACGGAGGTTCTTTATTCCTCATTTTTTATTCACTAAAACTGGTGCTCCTTGCAGGGGTAAAATTAGTATTTTTCGACATGGCCAACAAATCATTCCTGAAAATATGATATGATTGTTAATAAAACAGCTTCAGACAAACACTGGATTTATATTTAAATAATTATTGTCAACAAAATTCGTCCTTATTAATAAAATGATTGTGGATTAACGCCTTTAATTTCTTCATATTAACAGGTTTTGAAATATAGTCATTACATCCTGCCTCAATAGCTTTTTCCCTCTCATTGTTTAATGCATATGCTGTTTGTGCAATAATCACCACTTTGGTATTGAACTTCCGGATTTGCCTGGTGGCTTCATATCCATCCATTTCGGGCATTTTAACATCCATGAGGATCAAATCAATATCCGGATTGTTAAGGAAAATATCAACAGTTTCAATTCCTGTTCTTGCTTTTAAAATTTCTTTACTTAGTTTTTCGACTACCAGTGTGAGGAACAATTCTGATTGCTGGTCATCCTCAGCGATTAATATTGTCAGGTCCTTAGGTATTGTCTCATTGCTGCCGGAACTATCAGTACCTACAGTAATATTTTTTAATTCAAGTTGATCATTATACGGGATGCTAAAATAAAATATTGAGCCTATTCCTTCTTTACTTTCCACCCAAATTTTTCCACCATGTTTTTCTACCAGATCCTTACATAAATAAAGTCCAAGCCCGCTGCTTGGCTCACCAGCAGTGCCTTTTCTGTTTGTTTGAATATCAAGCCGGAATAATTGCTCAATCATTTCATTACTCATTCCGATACCCGAGTCAATTACAGCAATTTCAATACTTTTATCTTCAGATACTTTTGTTGAAAGCCTTATATTCCCACCTTTTGGGGTAAATTTCACAGCATTTGAAACGAGGTTACGAATTACAGTCTGGATAATATTATTATCAGCGAACACACATAAGTCTTCAGGAATATCAATAGTTAATTCAATTCCCTTGTCATTAGCTGATTCCAGCATAATGGAGATACTATCGTTAACAACAGGGAGTAATTTAACTACTTTAGGATTATATGGAATTAATCCCTGTTGTATTCTCGCCCATTGCAACAGGTTTTCGAGAAGACGGAAAAGATTATTAGCTGAGTTTCTCATTCTTACCGCATACATTTGTATTTCATCCATTGTCAAAGCCGGTAACCTTTCTGCAATGATTTGCGTAAGTCCCAGGAAACTGTTAAAAGGGCTGCGAAGGTCATGTGCGATTATTGAAAAGAATTTATCCTTCTGATTATTTATCTCTGAAATTATTTTATTTTTTTCTTCCAGTTGACGATTTGCTTTTCTTTTTGAAAAGTACATTGATAAAAACATGCCGGAAATAAGAATAATGATAAATATGATAGCTAATAGCAAATAAAATAATCGTGCTTTATTCCTTATTTCAAGTTGTTGAATCAAAATTTGTTTATCCCGTAAATCTATTTCCCGTTTTTTTTCAATATTTATTATTTTAATGCTATTATCACGTGAGAAAATGGAATCTTTGTTAACAGTGTATTTTTTATAATATGCCAGTGCATTATTAAAATCACCCAATTGTTCATAAACCACAGACAGGAGGTTGGAAGATTCCGAAATTGACGATAGATCATTTATAGTATCAAACAATGTGAATGCAGTAAAAAGATGTTTTTTTGCATTAAAAAGGTTTTCATATTTGTTGTTCAAATAGTACCGGCACTTAATATTCTTTCGACTGTCACTGTCACTTGCTATTTGCAAATATATTTCCCCGATTATCCTGTTTAGAAGTGCCTGACAATATGTATTATTAATCTCTTCGCTGTTTTTCAATCCCTGGAAACCCACCTCGAGAGCTTCACAATACTCTTTCATCCTCATTTTATTTTTTGAGATATTTGATAAATCAACAGAAACAGAAGTCCTGTTATTTAACTGCTGATGTACAGCAAGAACTTTGTAGTAATATTCATTTGCTTTCGCGTAATTACCTTGTTTGTTATAACAGATGCCCAGGTTAGCATAATTATTTGCAATGCCTCTGATATAATTCAGTTCAGTATTAATTTTTAATGACTGATTTAAAAAATCGTAAGCCTTATTGTATTCTTTCTGGTTAATATATAACCATCCAATGTTGTTCAATGAATTGGCAATATTTTGTTTATCCCCGGTCTCAGTATATTTTGCCAGGGATTTCGTATAACATTCCAATGATTTCGGATAATTTGATTTTATTGCCCAATTTGCTCCCAGGCTATTATAAGACAAAGCAATACCTTTATTCCATCCGATTTTTTCAGAAAGTGCTAATGCTTCTTCTCCATAATTAATTCCTAAATCAGTATCAAATCCGAAGTACTCGAACGATAATCTTGCTAATAAGCTGATTTTAACTGTATCTTCAGTTGCATTGGGGATTCTGGATTTAAGCGAGTCAATTAGTTCAGAACCATGTTTTTGTGAAAAGGAATAGCCGGGGAAAAAGAATAATATACTGATCAGGATTAGTTTATGAAAATCATATAATACCTTGTAAATAATAGGACTCCAGCGAGCCCTGATTGTTTGTTGAGCGTACTTCTGATGTGTAACCTTTATTAATATTTTACGGGGTTTTGTTCGGTTTGGTTGAATATGAAGATTAACATTATTTATACCATTTGTAACATTGCATATGGATATGCCTTCCTCTGCCTGTAATTTATTTATTTTTTTAGTCCGGGGGATTATCATTGCTCCTTACGTTTTCAGATATGTACGGAATGCAAATTTCAAAGGCTCTACCTGTTTTATATACGGGAAATTCCTGAATATACTGTAGAATAATTTTATTTGTACGTAAATGTTCTTCATTAATTATTAATGTATGAATAAGGGTAAAATTACGATTTTTTATTTGGGAAACAATTATTTATTGAAATATTAATTTGGTTCATGTTTGAGTGTACTACCGGTTTCAGGAAAAAACCTGAAAAGCGTTGATATTGTTGTTAAATGAGAGTATATGGTTACTTCACCTTATTGATTTTTACATCAAAATTATCCAGGTAAATGTTTTCCTTATTGTTATTCCACACGAATACTTTAATGGAAGAGTTCTCTTTAATATCCTTCGCAGGCAGGCAAAGTTCAAATTTCACAGGCCACCAGTTGGAATATGCTTTTATATATTTGTTAATATCTGCTGACTGCCAGATGTAACTGCCTTCTTTTGATTCAAGGGATATAACGAGTTTAGAACTTGTCCTGTCATTCGTAAAACAAAAAACCTTACTTTCGATTATTATTTCATCATAATCTTCAAGATTTAATGAATCTGTACTGTATACAAAAGTTGATGAATATTCATGAACAATTAACGAATGTTCACCTTCATATTTAAATTTATCTGTAATATCAGCATTGTCCAGTGTCCAGTAATTCTCATGCTTTTCAAATCCGTTCAAACTGTGAACGATTTCATTTGTTTTGAAGCCGGGAATGACTAATTTGTTGATTTTAATGATGGAAAATTTCATCTCTGTATTATTATATATCATATTATCAGCCGGTTGAATACTTTTTGCATAAACCGGCAGATCATTATGATCAAGACCAGAAAGATATTCTGTATACCAGTTACGCAGAATATACTTATCGCGGCTTTCCAAAGAATCAGGATTAAAACTGTTATAACTTAAAAAGATGCATCCCGGATTTTTTTCAAATTTGTTATAATATTCTCCCAGTCTTTTCTGAACATCATTGGTGATTACATAGCAATTGAGATCCTTGTTAATAAAATGGTCAAATACCAGCTTTTTTTGTGTGCCGTATTTTACATTGTGTGCATACATTATCATTTTCAATGGAATAATAGCTTGAACAAGAATAAACAGCAGTATAAATATGTTATGTAACCTGAATTTTTGAGGAGTAACATAATACAGCAGAAATAAAATAAACATTGGTAAATACAATTCCCGGGCAGCATTACTATCATTCAGATATGAAACGACCGACAGGAAAATCAGGCTTATTAAAAAACTTATTATGAATCGTTTATCTCTAAAAAAACGGGAAATGATCTGTGAAGCGGGAATAGCAGCAACAGGTATAAGGTACAGATAATGCCTGGGATCGAGGCACATTGGTATGTAATGAGTTACGGATATGCTCATGAAATTGGCTGAAAGAAAAAGAATAGCAGTTGATACCAGAAAAAATGAAAACTGATTGTTTAGTTTGAAATGATCTTTAATATTTTTACGACAAAAGGATAAGATAACAAATATTAATCCGGGCATCATTGCCTGGGAAATAAGCATCAGGAAAAACTGGTAACCGATCCGTTTCAGAAGTATTATCAAAGGCTGACTGTCGTAACTGCACAGGTTAAGATAGCTGTTTCCGGTAATTGCCTGAAAGCGTGACAGTATGTTACCTGTGAGGCTCCAAATTATTGCTAAATATGCTGAAAATAATATAAAAGTAAATATTACCGAATATATCCAGAATTTTAAGTCACGTTTAAATAAAAGATCGGTAACGAAAAGATAAGCAATCAATGGAAAAACCAGTACAATTGTTTCTTTTGAAATGAATCCGGATATAATTCCGGCAGAAAACAATACAGAATATAATATTGTATGATTCTTTTTACCTGTGAATTTGTAACGATAAAGAGTGTACAGTATAAACATCACAGAAAATACCACATATATGTCGGGCATTAACTTATCGGAATAGAAAATTAACCAGTTGCTGAAGGTAGTCAGAGCTAATCCGGTTGCCAGAACAGATAATTCGTGCCGGCGTAAAACCAGAAAAATTAAATAAAGTACAAGAAATGTTACAAATATTGGAGGAATTGAAGAAGCTGTGTCATTTACACCAAAAATTGAGTAAGAAACAGATGTAAGAAAAATTAAAGTTATCCTGTATGAATAATGATCGTTATAGTCTGTTATTCCATTGTTAAGGTCATTTGCCAGTCTTGCATAGTGCAGGTCATCATATCCATAATGACCTATATATCCAAAGTAATGATAACCAATGACTGCAAGGAAATGAAATAATAAAATTATGTATGCCCACAAAATTTTATTTTTCATTTATTATTGTCTGATAATTAATGTATAAACTGATGTTTGATTCCTGAGCGCTCAAGAGAACGTCAAACAGAAATAACATTTATTCAAAATTCATTTCAAAGCTTCAGGGTTTCTGTCATTAAAACCTGATTATTATAGTTAAGAGTGTATAAATGATAATTAAATAAAGCCCCCCCGGTATTTACTGAGAGGGCTTATAAATCAGGTTATTTAACCACATTCATCGCCTTTGTCAGGCTGGTATCTGGTGTTATTAACTTATAGAAATATGTGCCTGAAGGCAGAGCTTTTCCATTAACTGTGTAGCGGTGAACTCCTTCCGGTAATTTCCCTTTCGCGAGGGTTATGATCTTTTCACAAAGAACATTGTAAACTGAAAGTTCCACATCGCTTGTTTCCGGCAGGCAGAACGAAATACTGGTTTCGTTCCGGAACGGATTTGGCACGTTCTGATACAATGAGATCATTGTTTCCTCTGATCCTGGTAATGTAAAGCTCTTTACTATACTTAACCTGTCGTCATAATAGTACTCATCACCTTTTTGCCATTCATTAACGACCAGGATGGTTTCATTCTCTCCGTCCCACAGAATAATTCTGAATGGCTCACCGGCTTGTATTCCTTCATTCTTAATTGTTGACTGGTCATCGCCCCAGATTGTAATGACAATATTTCCACCTTCAAAAACTCCGGAGCCGGCTAATAGGTTAAGTTGGTTGAATATCCCGATCTCATTGCCAGGGTAAGCTTTTGGTCCTCCCGGCTCTGTGCTCCATGCCGACAGTGGAATTCCCAATAACATATAATTACCGGTGTTGATCTTTGTTGAGAAATGACTGTTAACAGGAATATCAACATCTGATTTGGCAAATGATATGCTGTTAGCCGGATAAACCAGTACATCGGATGAGGACATCATGACCTTATATCCAAGTCCGGGTAACATATTCCCGATATGATCGATGTTCCATGATGGGAAATATACATTACCGGCTCCATCAACAACAACCACAATGTTATTTATTATTCCGTTCAACATGGTTGAAATATTTGCAGGTGATTGCCGCAGATATCCAAAGTAGCTCCAGTACTGTGGCAAAGAAACCGGGGTATTTTCGGGAACGACTAAATAACCGGTTATTATAAGTAACTGTTCAGATAACATTTTTATGTAATAGGCTTCTCCGATAATCATATCATTTATCTCGTTAACTCCGTAAGCAGGCCAGAATACCTGTCCGTTGTCATTTTTGGCAATAATAACCTGGTTAACAACAGGTGCAAGTACTGCACTGATATCCGGAATCAGTGGGTCAATATAAGTTGAATACAGGTTCCATCCGGTGCACATATTAATATCCTGGGAGGCCGGCTGTCCTGCCATATAGCTTGATGATGCCAGGCATCCGTTTGTATCAGTGATAGTTATGGAATAGAATGTATTATTAGTTACAATAATATCTTCAGTGGTCTCACCCGTAGACCAAATGAAAGAGTATGGTGAAGTACCTCCCGAAACTGTCAGGTCAATTGTACTATTAGCATTTGTCAGATTGTAAGTAAATTCAAAAGACAGTTCTAATTCTGCTGGTTCAGATACTTCACCACTCAGAACTATTTCGCAACCAAACTCATTATATATTGTCACATTGTAAGTGCCTGCACTCAATCCTGAAATACTCTGGGTTGTATCACCATTTGACCAGATGAATGAAACCGGTTCAATTCCGGCAAGAGAAGCAATGATGTTTCCGTCGTTGTTTCCATGGCAGGAGACTGTCTGAATAATGAGGTCAGCCTGAGGCAGGCCGAGTACTTCAGTAGTCCTGGTCACAGAAGCAGTACAACCTGTCTGGGAGGTATACAAATAGGTGATATTGTGAGTTCCTGTTCCTGCAATTTGAGGATAAAATGACTGAACAGCTATTCCATTTCCACTGAATATACCACCCTGAGGTAAGCCTGTCAGTACAGAAGGATCATCTGATAAACAGTAAGATTCGTTCAGGCCTGAAAAATCAACTGTAAGATAAGGTGCAACGTTAATAGTTGAGGAAAGTGTCAGTGTATCATAGCCATCCGATATCTCGGCTGTAAAAGTGGTTGTTTCAGAGATATTAACTGCAAGCGAGTTTCCGGAATAGGTGAAGCCGGGATTATCTGATGTCCAGTTTACGGTGTATTCACCAGATCCTTCCGTAGGAATTACCAGTAATTGAACTGAACCACTTCCGCAAATATTAGTTGCAGAGGTGATAATTACTGCCTCAAGGGGATTTGCAGGAATACCAAATAACAAGTCGGAATTGTTATTGAAGAGATTAAACTCCAATGGGTCGCAATCGCTTATTACACATGCAATTTTTCCAAAATTATTACTTGCCTGCCATGGTATTGTAAGGTACAGGGAATCGTGGTCGTTAAGTGTGAAGGGCAGTGTTTGCAGCAATGTACTGTCTGTTCCGTTAATATAATAGAAGCCGGCATTAGCTGTACCTCCTTCTCCTCCGATATCTTTAATATGGGCAGTAATTGTAAGCCATTGACCAGTAGCAGGGAAATAATCGGTTATTGTCAATGGATCGATATTTGCAAATTTCATATCAGGTGCATCGCCAACAATTACAGCCCTACTTGCTTCGTTGTTCATTTCACTGTTTTCATCCACCTCATTGTTGGTGTCGAGGAAGACCCTTATGATGTGGGGTCCGATAAGTGTCGATGACCATTCCTGTGAACAGGCAACAGTTGTATCTTCAAGAGGCCCGAGGCCGGGAACCTCAATAATATCACCAATAGGATTACTATCGACCTTGAACTGTACTTTGAATGGTCCGGCAGCAACATTGGAAATGTTTTCAAATGATGAATAGATATTTATTAATTCACCCGGATCAGGATTAAGTTCGGTTGGCAAAATATGGTACGAATGAACCATCAGATCAGGCTTTTCAGTATCGATATAAATACTTCCCCAAGCAGTATTATTTTCTTCGTTAATTTCACAATTTGTTGTAGAGTCAGCGTAAGCATAGATATGCTTTACTCCTGGTGTGTCGAACGTATAAATGGTATGAGAATATGTGTACCATTGTGCAGGTACATGAGGCAGAACATCGAAGCCAAGAAGCAGGTTATTATCCAGTGGGTCACAATTTGTACAATAATAGTACACTGCTATCGAGTCGGCCTCGAATGAGCCATTATTCCAAATCTGTGAACTGATTATTACCTGTGAATTAACCCATCCGCTACCAGATGGCGGTGAAGGTGTTAAATCAAGGCCGATATTATTCTTTTCTGCAAAGTTATTATTTTCATGTGTTTCTTCTACCAGGTTTTCTTCATCAATAACAACTTCGAGTGAATGGCCGCAATCAGCTATTGTCCAGGCATCTGATATCAGCGTCATGTATTGTCCGGCACCCAGGAATGGTATAAGTACAGGATCGCCAAGTAATACATTGTCAACCTTAAACCTTACATAGAAATTAGAAGCATCACCATTTCCATCATTCTTGATATCAGCGGTAAAGTTTATTTCATCGCCGGGATTAACATCTGTTGCAGATACATTAAGTGAATATTCAAGTGGATACCATGGGTAAACACTGAAAGTAAGATCAGGTACTGAAGGAGGAACTTCAACCTGCCAATAGCCGGTATTATTTTCTTCATTACTTTCAGGTACGTTATCATTGTAGTCTACGACTGCCATTATTGTATGAGTTCCAACTCCGGTAAATGAATAATCATAAAACCACTGAGTGTTACTGCTCATTGGCTCTATCTCGGGAAATTGCAATGCGGCAATCAGTGTTGTGTCAGTACCAAAAATATCATAAAGATTTGCCACTGATGAACCAGCAAGGTTACATAGTATGTTATCAATACCTAAGGACATTATTACATTCTGACCCTCAAGTGGTGAAGAGGAAGAAATCCAGAAACTGTTGGGAATAAGATCTATATCATTGTCATAAATATGTCTGGTTTTGCTTGAAAGATTATTACCTTCATTCCATTCTTCGATAGTATTGTCAGGATCAGCCCAGATAGCAACAGTGTGGTTACCTTCCGTGTTAAATGTAACAGTAAAGTATTCCCATCGTGCTTCGCCGGGGTACAGTGTATCATAATAAGCAACAAAAGTAGTGTCAGTCGGAACATCTTTATAGCCATAGAATTTAACATCATAAGCAACAGAATCTCCTGAATTCCATACATAAACAGAAACATCAATTGGTTCACCTGTTACAATACATGAATCTGTCCAGAAGATGTTCGGCTCCCAGCCTCCCCAAACCAGATGGTAAGAGTTAAGGTCAGGTTTATGCAGAATATTGAATGAATGAATAACATAATCCAGAATTTCTGATTCACCGGTAAGAGTATAATCAGTAACGGAAGAATAAATATGGTAAGTCGCTGTTTCACCTTCAGGAGGAACCGGTGAGTAAAAATAAAAGTCGAAATCGCCATTGGAGTCAGTATATCCCCACATTGTCATCCCATTTTCCACGAGGGTAAAGCTGACTGTTGCACCCGAAACATCTGTCTCAGGGTCGAACGAACCGACATAGAAGGCATGACCATGATAATGCATCAGGGGCGGAGTGGTTCCAACATGATAATACACCTCCTCAGGAGTTATTGACCCTGTGATAGCAATTGTTCCGGGTACAGAGAAATCTCCTGCAATAATTGGTCTTATTGCAAAGTTATTCAGCTCGTTATCTTCTGCCAGAACATTATATGCATCCACGATTACCTTGATCGGGTAAAATTCATCATATGTGAAAGTATGATTCATCTGAAGAGTAAAAGAGGATTGACCGGAAAGGTAATTTACAGTCTGTTCTCCCATTAAGGTATCTTCTTTCCAGAACTGAACAACAAATGGTACATCAGCGGGATAATCTGAATTATTATTTATGGTGGCAAAAATTGTTATTTCCTGTCCGATAGCCGGTGAATCATCAGAGAAATTAATATCATTGGCATAAATAGACAGGTCAAGAAGATCATTGCTTACCAGCGGACCACCACGGTATTGAGTGCCTTCATCTGTTGCGGAGTTACCATAAATGTTAAATGCACTGAAGCTGTATCCAAGGTATGCTGATATTGCGAAATTCGTTATGTACACATATTTTTTACCATCTGAATAATTAATATCCTCTGCAGAATCGGGCGACATCGTAACCCAACCCTCATCCGAATCAAGGAAATCACCGTCGCCGTTGCGGTCGATACCAAGTTTAGGATATCCTGTTAAAGGAGCATAGTTATCGGGATCAGTATAAATAACCGAATATTCAAAGTACTGTGAAGTAGGGCCAACAACAGGATTCACACCATCCACTCCGTTGTATGGTGGTTGATCGGCATAGGTAAGTGAAGGAGGTGTGGTCACCATCATTCCTGTTCCGTTAACTGTTACTAACTGTACTCCACAATTGCTTGATGTAAAAGATAATACTCCATTAAAAGTGTTAAGATCATCCGGAATGAATCCCAGCAAAACCTGTTGTGATCCTCCAACAGGAATAGAGAAGCTGGTTTCTCCTATAGTGAAATTAGGACTAGTTGAAGATGTACCGGTAATAATTGCCGGAACATTTCCTGTATTATAAATGTTAAGATACACACCTCCACCGGTTGCAGTATCGGTAAATCCAAAATCATAACTGGTAAATGAGAATGACCATCCGGGAGCAGGGTTCTGGCCAACTCCATGCAGGTTAACTGTGAAAGTACCAAATGATGTATTGATCGTTAATAACTTATTATAAATCAGCGTTGAAGTGGGAGTAAAGTCAATTGCAACAGTCATGGTCTGACCTCCTGAAAGGATAGTACTAAAACTACCGGCTGAATATGGGGCCACTGTTGTGATACTGTTTATTGTAATATCTGTATTCCCGTTATTGACAAGGTAAACATATCCGTTTGAGGTGGTATTTTTAACCACATTACCATAATCGATAGCTGATGGAGTGACATACATAGACGTCTGATAAACAGTTAGGTCAACAGTAAGGAAGATCAGAGGAATTGCCGGATCATTTGAATAGATGTACAACTGGCCGCTGTAATAACCACCAGGCAGTGTATTACTTAAGTTAAGGGTAAGTTCTTCAAAATTACCGGGAGTAATAGTCCCTGAAGTCTGAGAAAGATCAAACCACCAAGGGATACCCCAGATTTCAAATGATAAGTTGTCTTCACCAGAATTCGATATTGAAAAGGTTTCAGAACCTGATTCACCATAATTGAGAACAATATTTATTGCAGTTGGATGTACCTCAATCAAAGGTGGATTCAGTACTGAAACATTGATATCGCCGGAAGCGCTACCGCAGGGATTTGTTACTGTCACCGAATATGCACCGGTAACTGATACAACAATACTCTGGGATGTTTCACCTGTCGACCACAAATAATTTTCACCTCCGGGTCCTGCATCGAGCAGTGCAGTATTCCCGGTATAAATGATAAAATCATCACCAAGATTTGTCACCACAAGTTGATAAAATGTCACAGCCGATATGTCGGATGCAGTACATTCACCGTTGTAAACTGTAACGGAATAAGTACCGGTTTGAGTAACAACATTAGTCTGGCCGGTAGATCCGTCATTCCAAAGATATGTTGCCCCCGTGTTGCCGGCATCGAGGGTTACAGGGTCTGTACCACAGATTTCATAATCTCCCCCAAGTTCAACAACAGGGTATTGAACTACTGTAATTGTTATTTCATCGTTACATGAATTTATTCCATCGCTTACTGTAACGGAATAAAGGGTTGTTTCCAATGGTGAAATATTTATTGCTGAGGCAGTGTCACCGGTTGACCAAAGAACTGAGATTTGAGAATTCCAGTCGAATTCAAGTATAAATGGAAGGTTATCTCCTCCACTCAGGTCATTCCATAAATATCCGCCAATATTTGATTGTGCATAGTTTTCAGGTCCCCAGTTATTTGGTTCACCATAATTCCATGCAATGTAATTAACAGGTTCACCTGTCACCCATTGCCAAACACCTTCCTGGTCCTGGTCGGTAAAGCCAAGCCATTTGGAACCTCCAGGGATATCACCAACAAAAATATTTTCTTCGTCAGATGAAATTGTTACGAGATGGCCTCCTGCAACCAGGCATGCAGTATAAGCATCCCACCAGTTTGCTGCAAAGTTGGATATATAATATAGATGGCCATTCAATGAACCAGAGAAAGTAAAGCCGGTAACAGACTGACCCTGGATAAACTGATTCCCGGTTTCTAGTGTTACCGGTTCACCTGAACATATCAAAGTATCCGTGGCAGTGATTTCTGCATGAGTAAGGCTGACAAGTACACTGTCGGTAATGACACAATCCAGGTCATCACTTATTGTAACAAAATAATTACCCGCAAAAATTGCAGTTACAGTTTGAGTTAACTCCCCG
>Ga0247841_10004940_pt1 | contig 22205 bp, 20 predicted proteins | sample LaCruzMarch2015__2_FD_192410 | JGI IMG/M metagenome (GOLD analysis project Ga0247841, IMG submission 192410) | Freshwater microbial communities from meromictic Lake La Cruz, Castile-La Mancha, Spain - LaCruzMarch2015_18m | ecosystem: Environmental > Aquatic > Freshwater > Lake | place: Spain... | reverse complement strand
TACCAGAACAAAGCGTTCAACATGATGTTTAATGGACATCTCCATCGCCATACGACTGCCGAGAACATTATTAAAAACGGCCTGCCAGGGATTTTTCTCCAACATAGGCACATGCTTATAAGCCGCGGCATGGAAAACGACTTGCGGTTTGTACTTTTCAAAAATATTATTTATTAAAGTTTCATCCTGCACCTGTCCCAATATGGCTTCACAGTGATGGCAGTAATTCTCGTTTTGCAATTCCATCTGTATATTGAACAGATTGAGTTCACTCGCGTCCAGCAAGATGAGGTTTCGAGGCTGATATTTTATCACCTGCCTGCATAACTCCGTGCCGATGGAACCGCCGCAACCAGTAATGAGAACTGTTTTACCGTCAAGATAATTGCGGATACCTTTAATATCCAGATGTACGGGCGACCGCCCCAATAGATCTTCGTAACTGATATCTCTCAGAACTTTGACGCTGACACTACCACCAATCAGCTCGCCCATTCCCGGCAATATTTTATAAGAGACATTGCAGTCCTTGCAGGCCTCAACAATATTCCTTATCTGGTCGCCATTAGCTGAAGGAATGGCAATAAGTATTTCTTTAACATCTTCCTTCTCCAGAATAGCTGTAATTTTCCCCAGATTTCCCAGCACAGGTACGCCGTGGATTGAACGTCCGTTTTTTTGGGGATCATCGTCAATGAAACCGACTACTTTATAGCGCAGTTGATTGTTTTCAAAAATTTCCCGCAATATTTTTTCACCGGCGGAGCCTGCTCCTATTATCAGTACGTTCTTATAAGTAATTTTCGGAAAAAGGTCTTCTTTGATTGTTGGATTGCCAAAACCGGCAAAGTAAGAACGAATAGCCATGAGCTTGCCGCCAACCAATAGAAAAGTCAAAACACCGTCTAAAATAAAAATGGCGCGGGAATATCCCTTAAAGCCACTCATATACAAAATTACGGCGAGGATCAATAAAGTGGACAGTAAACATGCCCGGGCTAAAAGCCAGAAATCCCGAATGCTGGTGTAGCGCCACATTCCACGGTAAGCGCCGATAAATAAAAAAACAAGAATCTTCAAAGGAACAATCCAGAGAAGAACTGCTTTAATTTGCTGAATGTAAATCGGGCTAAGAGATAATTCAAAACGAAATAAGTATGATACAATAATAGAAGCAGTAAATATTAATGCGTCACTGAAAATCATCAAATATAATTTGGGGTTCTTTATTTGTAAATACATACTCATGTTAATGAACAACGCCTTCCTTTTTAATCACTTTAAAAAAAGTCTTCCACAATATTTTCAGATCAAAGAAAAAAGACTGATTTTTCAGATAATACTCATCATATTCTACTTTAACAGGAATTGGAAGATCATCTCTGCCATTGATTTGCGCCCATCCCGTGATACTAGGAATTAATTGATGAACACCTTTTTGAGTCCGCAAAGCAATCAGATCATCTTGATTGAACAACGCGGGCCGTGGGCCTACAAAACTCATAACACCTCTGAGTATGCTCCATAGCTGAGGCAACTCATCAAGACTGGTTCTGCGCAAGAATGAACCAAATGGCGTTAAATAAATCTCAACATCTTGCAAAAGATGTGTTGCAACTGCCGGAGTCTCTATGCACATTGTGCGGAATTTAGGCATGGAAAATATTTGATTGTTTTTCCCAACGCGATCCGACCAGTAAATAGCCGGACCCGAAGAAGTTAATTTGATGACGATGGCAACAATCACCATAGGAATAAACAGAATCGCCAGCAAAAATAACGCAAAAATAAAATCAAAAACCCTTTTCATGCTTTACATTTTCTCTTATAAAAGTGAAAAAAGTAGATAATGGAATGCTAACCAAAAAGCCATTGACAAAGAAAGATAGCTTGTAGCTCAAATCTTGTACCAAACTACCCGGTTGATATAATCAGTATAGCTCAAAATGATTCGTAATACTTTCTTCGAAACATTCTCCACATTATAATCCGGAATCAGCTTAAATTGCCTCTTGTCCTTAGAATATTGACCGGTCACAATATGGATGGACTCCATAACCTTCCTTGCTTCCAGACCGCACATAATCAGGGTTCCTTCATCCATACCCTCTGGCCGCTCATGCGCCTGACGGATTGTCACCGCCGGAAAATTAAGAATTGACGATTCTTCTGTAATTGTGCCGCTGTCGGAGATAACACAAAAGGAGTTCATCTGGAGCTTGACATAATCAAAAAAACCAAGAGGTTTTAAAAAGCGGATCAGAGGATTGGAATCGCTAACATTCATTTCTTCGAGCTTTTTTCTTGTTCTTGGATGCGTGGAAACAACCATCGGTATTTTATACTGCTCTGCAATCATTTGCAGCGATTCTAAAAGATTGCGGAAGTTTTCCTCATTATCGACATTCTCCTCACGATGGGCACTGACTACAAAATATTTTCCGGATTGAACTTCAAGCCTCTGCACTACATCAGAGGCATCAATTTGGGACATGTAATGGAGAAGAACTTCTTTCATCGGAGATCCTGTTTTAATGACGGTTTCCGGCCTGAGACCCTCCGCCAGCAGATAACGGCGGGCATGCTCCGTTAAAGGCATGTTGATATCGCTCAAGTGATCAACAATCTTCCTGTTGATTTCCTCAGGAACGCGCTGATCGAAACTACGATTCCCCGCCTCCATATGAAAAATTGGTATTTTACGCCTTTTTGCCGAGATGACAGACAAGCAGCTGTTCGTATCTCCATAAAGCAAGACCGCATCAGGCTGCACTTGTTCCATTAGCTCATCGGATTTGGCAATTACATTGCCTATGGTCTCGGCCAACGTTTTCCCGACCGCATTTAAAAAATAGTCTGGCTTTCTAATGCCGAGCTCCTGAAAAAATATCTCATTTAATTCATAATCATAATTTTGCCCTGTATGCACAAGTACATGCTCAGTATGAATATCTAATTCACTCATAACGCGGCTGAGCTTTATAATCTCCGGACGCGTTCCCACTATCGTCATGACTTTTGTCGACATTATTCTCCCCTTCTGCTAATAATTATCACTAAACAATATTCTTTCTATTAGCGCAGCAATTCCTCGCTTTGCAACAGGTTGCAATTCTCAACCATCAGCTTGTGTTTCTTTAAGAGCGCTATAGTTTGATCCAAATTAAGTACAGTATCAGCTGAGCTGAACTCTTTTTCCAGAGTGTTCCTGTAAGGTTTTTCATCAAGTAATTCCGGCAGCATGGGAAGAATAGCATAATAATCTCCACGCTGAACGCAGTGATGGGCCTCTTCTTCCGAAACCATAATTTCGTGAATCTTTTCCCCCGGGCGGATGCCAGTATTTTTGATTTCAATTGGCCTATCGCCTATTAAAGCCTCCGCGATATTCAAAATGCTTGTTGAGGGTGCTTTCGGAACATAGGTTTCCCCCCGTTTAGCCTCTTTGAGGGCGGCAAAAACAGTATCCACCGCCTGGTTAAGACTCAGCAGAAAACGGGTCATTTCCGGCACCGTGATCGTAACCGGTCCGCCATTTTTAATTTGTTCGTGAAATAGAGGGATGACTGAACCTCTCGATGCCAATACATTTCCATAACGAACACAAATAAAGCGCGTTTTCGGATTTAAAATATTGGCTGTAATAATGATCCTTTCCTGAAGCGATTTGGTCATCCCCATGACATTGATCGGCTTGCATGCCTTATCCGTACTGATCGCCACAACGGTTTTCACCGGATAATCATTCTCCTCAATTGCGCGAACAATATTGGCAGGGCCCATACAATTGGTCATGACGGCTTGCACGGGAAAGTATTCACACGCCGGAACTTGTTTGAGCGCAGCGGCATTAATCACAATGTCGGATCCTCTTATAGCCGAACAGACATCGGCGTAGTTGCGGACGTCACCGATCCGGAATTCCAGAACATTCATAAAATTGCGGTAAACAACTTCATCCGTCGCCACTAACTTATGCAAATATGACATCCGCATATCGTGTTGTTTGGCTTCGTCCCGGGACATGACAATAATTTTTTGAGGAGTCCCCTTTTCACCTGACAACATTCGACGCACGATGGTTTTTCCCATCGAACCAGTCCCACCGGTCACAACAATTGTTTTTCCATCAAGCATCATTATTCACCTTTACCTTTCTGACTTAGTTCCTCTACCATGGTTCCCCAATTTGGAGGAGTATAATCAAACTCTTTACGGAACCTCGTCGAATCAAGGCTTCTATCACAGCGAAATTGTTCTTCGGGCAATACCTTCATGCCGGGACGCATTTTTTCCGCAATCAATTTCAATAAATCATATTTGCTTATGGGATCACTCGATACATTGTAGAGACCTGACGCATCCGGATACCTTCGCAACAGGTGTTCGATTACCCGGCTTATTTCTAGAGTAGTAAATCCTGTGTAAATGGCATTCTTAAATCCTTTGACCTCACCTTGCTGCGCGAGGAACCAATCCAACAGTTCCGAGCCATCCCTTAATTCTCTACCAATGAATGATGACCTCAAAGTGAGCACATGGTCTGCCGTTATCTCTCCCAGCGCCTTTGTCCGCCCATAAAGGTCAGCAGCATTTGTCGGGCTATTATCCTTGTAATTACCTGCTACGCCATCAAATACGCAATCTGTGCTAAAATGGATAACTCGTGCCCCGATATCGCCTGCAACTTTAGCAAGATGATGCGGTAATAGCGCGTTTAAAAATATACTGGGAATTGGATTATCGGGTACTTCACGCCTTGGCGTTAAAGCAATGCAGTTTAGAATGACCTTAGGCTGAATCGCTTTGAGCACAACTGTCACTACATTCAAATCCGACACATCCATGTTTTCAATTACCCGATCACTTTGATATAAGCAGTCGTGACCATAGTCAGCTCGACCATTTCTAATAGTTACAAAGGTATCTGGAAAACAAGAGGGAAGATATTTCCACAACTGGTGGCCGAGCATTCCTGTTCCACCCAAAATGATGATGCGCATAACTATTCCTTATGTTCCGTAAGTTCCGTCAGCCAACATTCCAGCTTATCTATTAATTTATTCGGTTCAAAATTATCTTCAAAATATTTTCGGCCATTCATGGCCATTTTTTCCCGTTGGACATGATCCATATGATATACTTTTAGAACCGTTTCCGCAAGCATTTCGGCATTTTCTGAAGGACAAACAAGTCCGGCTCCTGCCTCTTCAATAGTTAGTAATCCTTCACCATCCAGGGCGGCAATAATGGGCCGCGCGCTTGCCATATAGGCCTGAATCTTTGACGGAACAGTTAATGCAAAAATCGGTTCTTTCCGCAACGTAACCAACATAACATCTGCGTTGGAAAAAAAACCAGGCATTGCTTCCAAAGGATGCCTGCCCAGCAGATGAACATTCTGTGATAATTGCCGAAGCTTGATTTGTTCCTGTACCCAGGAAAACCTGCGACCATCTCCAACGATCAGCCAATGAATGTCCGCATGATTTTTGATCAACTCTGCGGCTGTGATAATCGTTTTAAAATCCTGCGCGGCACCGATATTTCCAGCAAACATGATACAAAAGCCTTCAGGAAATTTAATATTCTCCATCGCTCCGGAACTCTCTGGGGTAATATCGAAAATTGTCTCTGCACTGTTTGGGAAATATTCAATTTTTGAACGATCGACGCCTCGCTGCGTAACAGCATCAATAAAGGACTTTGACTGAACCAGGATACGATCACAATGAGAATAAATAAACCGTACCAAATGCTCTGTCATCTTCAGAATGTATTTAGATTTCACGGCACCGGTTGCGGAAAGGCTTTCCGGCCAAAGGTCCTGAATCCAGAACAAGATAGGCGCGGATTTTATTTTTTTCATTACAATGCCAGGCAAACCCACAGTAACCGGAGATAGCTGATAAACAAAAATCACATCATACTGATCGCGACATTTGAACGGTCCCAAAATACTTGCGAAAAAAGCAAAAGATAAATAGTTCAGCGCCAGGCGAATGCCACCACCTTTTCCTCTAGGCAATAGAGGCACACGAATGATTTTTATTCCTTCATAATTTTCTGTTTTGTTCCGGAAAAAACTATATCCCGGGAAAAAACGACCGCTGGGATAGTTCGGGATGCCGGTGAGAACTGTAATCTGATGGCCCCTTTTGGCCAACATCCGGGAGAGCTCATTAATGCGGAACTCTTCCGGCCAGAAGTATTGTGTAAGCACTAAAATCTTCACATCATTACCCACGTTCCAATATCATACGGTATATCTGCAGCATGGAAAACTATATCCACACCCTGCATGGCAGAATTGTTTGAAAGAGCACGCCTCTGTTGACATTAAGCAGGGGTTTGTTCTGTTCACATTGGTGTCGGCTGCTTCGCATAAGGATAGTCAGTATCTTCCACTTTGTGTCGCCTGCAGTTGACATACGAAAGAACCTATTAGAAAGGTTTATGCGGATAAAGGATATTTTGGAAAGCCTAATCGAGATTTTATCACCCTATACTAAAGGCCGCCAAGCATATTGATATCATCATACAATGATCTCACCATGTCTTCTCGAGGCCTTTGAATTTTGCAAAATTCAAAGGCCTCCCTTGGCAAAAATGTAGTTTTCTGCCACCAGGTAATCCATATCCGTCCGCATGAAGCAGCGATAGGCGTCATCGGGGGTGCAGACAATTGGTTCCCCCTGGACATTGAAGCTCGTATTGACGATTACCCCGTAGCCCGTCTGGTTCTTGAATGCCCTCAGAAGCTCCCAGAAGCGAGGATTGGTCTCCCGGTGTACCGTCGGCGGGCCGTATAATCGAGATGGGTAATAGCGGGGATGTCGGAGCGGACATAGTAGAGCTTGTCCCGGATAGGCTGCTGATGGTAATCCGGAGGCAGGGGATAGCGCCGCCCATTCTGAACATCGAGACCTTTGAATTTCTCACTTTTTCAAAATTCATGTGTAATGAATACAGTAGGTTATAAAGATCATTTGGCTGAAAACAGCTATTATTCAAAGGTCTCGAAATAGTGGACTTATTAGTTGTTTTTGCTTATAATTTCATCTTCATCGTCGAAAGTTCATTTCGTAATGTCTGTGCTTAGGATTACCTTATCTATTGTTCCGTCGAGACTTTAAAGAATTAATGTACCCTTTGCACAACTAACATTTTTTTGCCAAGATTATTTAATGTTCCCATAGATATATTTAAAGAAGTTTTTAGGCAAAATCGTTTGTAGACAGTGGAATATCTTACTTTTGGGGATGCGCCCATTTCCGGATTTCATTAAAAATCTCTTCTGCTGCGAGACGGCTTCCAGCATCATTAAAATGCCCATCATGTATGTACAATATTGGAAGCTCTGATTTTTTAAATACCGGAACTAAATTCAAAGCATACATTTTATTTTCCCTCATAAACTCAAAAAACATACTATCTGGTTTTTCCAGATTGACCTTGCCGTCCAGCTTTACCCTTCCAGACACAAACTGATCAGGCAAATACACAAACATTGTTTTCGCGTTAATAGTTTTGCCTATCCGATTCATTTCCAGTAAATCACGCATTGTAAGATCCCACATTTTAAAGGCAACAGCGTCCCAATTGTAATAGAGGTCTGAATATGTCCAAGGCTCCTTGGCAGCCGTTGTTTTATCCTGCAGTTTCTGCGAATTGGAAGGTTTGAGATAGTTATTTAAGCCGGCTCTTATTTTCCCCCGGAATAACCGCAACCTATCTTCAACAAAGAGATAAAAGTATGACCGTTCGGCAAAAAAAGTCCGAAACCAATTGGCACGGGATTTTTCCCAAGAAGAGATGTTATCAGCCATTCCGGAAGTTATACCGAAAGTGTCTGCCACATCATTTAAAAAAAGCCGACCAGTATGGCATCCGGCTTATATTTTTCAGCCTCTAATTTAATAAAATCAAGCTCCTGGGAAGAACCCCATCCTGTAACTCCGACATTAATAACCTCTATCTTTTTGGACTTATGATGCTCCTGCAATTTTTTTTCTAACAGTTTTGGGAAAGACTGTTCTGGCTCCAACCCATAACCAAAAACAAAGGAATCTCCGACAAAAAGTATACGATATACACCATCCTCCTTTTCGTACGGGAATTCCCGGTCTCTCAGGCCTTTTGAGTTAATGTCTACAGAAAAGTTAACACGATTGCCTATTACACTCCCCTTATAATTAGGTATCAGCACCCGCCTCAAAACAGGGTCAGACTTTAACATGGCGGAATATGTCCTCCATTCTTTATACCGGAAAACTGCATCAGGGATAAAAACTCGCGAAATAACTTCAGCTGCCCCGAAACAAAAAAGCACCGTAGAAACCAAAAGAGAACAATTAATCACTAAAGGTTTAGGAATAAACTTCATATACCCCTCACTGAAAAAATACGGATGTCTTTGATTTCTATTTCCAGGAAACAGCGAAGAACGGTATTCCCGAAAATACCGGCGCCACAGGTTATCAGTAATTTAATATCTTTAAACATCTTTACTCTTGTATTTATTGTCTCGTCCCTTATATTGCCTTAAACCATCTCATGATTTGTAAGGAACTCAATTTACGGTCTCTTTGAATAATGCGGCGTTTTTCAAATATTGCAGGAAGTGACATAATGATTTCTCTCCAACTATTAAGCCAAGCCCTCAAACTTCGTGGTGAACGCAACAGGAAATAGAAAGGTAAAATGAATTCCAACAAAAGCAACAACGGACTTAGGAAGAGAAGTAAGAATAATGGAATATTTTTCAAAATCAGGAACCATCGGTTACGCATAACCCAGCACTGATAAAACGTGGACTTTTGAAGAAATGATTGCTTTTCAGCGTCAAAGCTCGAACCTACATGCCATGCTTTTGTTTCTCGCGTGGCGAAACATTCCCATCCGCGCAACTGCATCCGCCACCACAAGTCCATGTCTTCCCAACCCGAGAAAAAAGCGGGATCGTAAACATGACCATCCCGTGTTTTTAATTCAAACAACGCTTCTCTGCGCAGGAACGGGAAACTCCCATTAACACCAAATGACGCGGCCACAGGTGCGACAATCTTCAACCATACCCCTTTGATTCGAAGCCGCAAAAACAACGCCGACCCTAACGTCCGCAATTCATCTGTACGCTTGCCGTTTTCCCACAAATATTCCTCCGCACCAAGGGCACCGGCTCCTGGCAGGGCTTCCATGATGTTTACGCATTTATCAATAAAATTACAATCCAAATATACATCCTGATTGAGCGGCACAACGTAATCACCCCGGGCAATTTCCAAACCAGAGTTCATCCCCGCTGCAAAACCAAGATTGTCCTTGTGCTGAATATAAATCCAGTTGGGATACGTAGATTTCAAAATCTGCATACCCCTATCAGTAGAAGCATTATCAACTACAACAACTTCAATATGAGAGTAAATCTGGGCTTTAACTGCGAAAGCACATTCCTGAATATATTTTTCGCCGTTATATACCAGTAAAACAATTGATACTAAAGGCGTATATGTAGAACTGTCTCGTTCATAGGTAATATAATTCATTATGCAACCATTAATAGCTGATTATCAGTAGAATTTTATGTTGCTTTATCTGCCTGAATAGATTCCTTTGAAGGCAGCCTTGCTATCACCGACCAATGCCAGCAAAAGTTTCTCACCAAGGGTATATGAGCTAAAATATCATCCAGACGCACAAGCCAATGTTGAAGGACTACCGGCAATTCTAATAGATGCTCAGTAGATCGTCGATTGTTCAAAATCATCAAAAAAGAATGGACAAAACCAAGCACATACCAAATACGGCGCAGGCGAACCTGCACTAAACCGGCCATTGTCAGATATTTGACAAAATCGGCAGGAACAAACCCTGTCGTTTTTTCATCAGCTATAGACCTGGTTCCTTCGGCTGGTTTGGATCGACAAGGATGGAGCAATGACTTCAAAATACGTGAAGCAGGAAACAGCGTAAAATACGGCCAGCGATTCGGCTCAAAACCAATCACCAGAAGCCCTCCGGGCTTTAGTGCCCGCCCCGCCGCTATCACAAATTTCTCTGGCGATAACAGATGATGAAGTGCTCCCACAATCATCACTGCGTCCATGCTGCCGTTAGGGACAGGTAATTGCTCGGCATCACATACGACAAAAACCGAGTTTCCCCTGCGACAACTCGCCTGTGTACGCTGGCGTGCCCGCTGCACCATGCCTTTGGCAATGTCACTCTGAATCACGGTCATGCCCATCTCCTGCATTCGGGTAGCCTCAATACCTTCACCCCCTCCCACTTCTAAAATTACTGATCCAGGAGGGAGTGCGCGCAACTCCATTAGATAATCTTCGGTGTAACGATCAACACGATACGAACTCATCCCGTGCCGCTGGGCAAAGTCATCTGCATTAGACGAGTGGAACTCAGCCTCCATCGCCTTAAACTGCCCCAAATGTGGCGGCAACAATATAGGGATGTCGTCTTCAACAACTTACGCTGCCTGGCAATGGCTACACCTGATTTGTTGCATTTCTGTAACTTCTAACGCCCCTTTGCAAAGTGGACAGGCAAAATATGGTGAAATGACCACCTCAGTAGTGTTGGGATTCAATGCCACTGTTCCTCCTTTCCTATCAACTCTAAAATCAGTTTGCCAATTCGCATTGTGGCTAATCCATCTGATAAATAAGCATAATCGCGTATAAATTTTTCCCTTGCTTCTCTTTGATTCTCAATTATTTGTTTCTTATTTTCCCCCGTTAATAATTTGATAAGTTCCTTAATTTCTTGTGTTGAACGAGCAACCCAAGTAGCACCGCTTTCTATAAATAACGTGGAATTATAACTTCCAGGAAAAGCGACATTTAAAACAGGCTTTCCGGCATATAGTGCCTGCAATGCAACAGTCGAAAAGAAGGTAACTAACAAATCGCATGCTATTACTAATGAAGATATGTCATATTTCTGATTAAGCAAAATAACGTTTTTTGATTTTTTAATAATTGACTTCAATTCTTTTATATTATCTTGCGGATGTGGTTTGACAATCAGCTTAACATTACTATTTGAAGTTATTGCGCTGATGATCTCTCTTATCATCAGCGCCCTGATTTCAGGTGAACTGAATGAACCTACGTAATATGGTTGAGAAGCAAATAATAACATATGCTGATGACTTAAAACACCAAGCTCTGAACGCAAATTTACTCTTGATGTATATTTTTCATCTAAGAGTTTATCGAATCCTGGATGACCTGTTACTACAACGGCCTCAGAAGAAACATCCTGTTTAATCATATCAACACGGGAAAGTTCACCCATGGAAGCAACAGCATCTGCAGATAAAAAATGCCATTCTGGATAATGCCGACCTGTAAGTCCCTGCTGAATTAATAACGATCGAGTATTGTAACTTTTTCCCAGTAAAGAGTAAATCCTGCAACGTTGATCTGCATCATCAGCAGATACAATTAACCGAGGCTTATGTTCGCTAATTATATGTTGAGCAACCGCAACTTGAGGTATTAACCTCTTTAACTCGCGCCAAAAAAGATATGATAATTCGCGTTTAAAAGCAGGGCGATTCGAAACAACGCGTAGATCTTCTGTAATACGGTTATAATTTGAAAACAAAAATTCTTTATTCTTAATCAATTGCTCCATCATGTTTTTTGATAAAAGACGTACGTCATCAGACCAATGTGACCATATTGATTGAAATATTATATTATCTTTTAATCCAATATTATCTTTTATAAACTTGTTATCACAACTTAATATAAATATTTTCAAATCTTTTCTCTTTGCCAACAATTCAGCTACCGGTCTTAAAACTTCTTGATAAAAAGCCGGAGTAAATCCAAGAAATAATATTACAGATGAATCATTGGTCCAATCAACGCATCCTTTATTGCTTAAATGCGGTGTCATTGACATAATATCTTTTAATCTTTGTCCCAGACCACGATACGGCCACAGACCATTCTCGATGCGTTTCAGAAAAGATAATCTATCTAAATTATTAAATAGATGTGGGAAACGATATAGCAATAAATATGGCGCCAGCAATTCTAAGGAAGATAATTCTAGGCCTTCGTTTAGTTTAAAAGAAAATCCTTTTTTAAGGAAAGAGTCAGAATTTCTAATGATATTGAAAAGCTTAAATGATTCAACGAATTGTTCTTGCATGATTGTCCAGAAATTAATTAAGACATTGACTGAAAATAGTAATGGTCACTTGGACTAACGATTGAGGAACAGATTATTTTTCATGGCGCAAATCAGCTTCGACCATCAAACGGACCAACTCTTTAAATCTGACTTGGGGATTATAACCAAACTTATGTTTTGCTTTGGCAATATCACCAATCAACACGCTAGTCTTTGTTGGTCTAAGCAGGCCGGGATCGGTCGCAACGTGATCTTCGGGTTTGATTCCAGCAACAGCGAAAGCCTCCTCTACCCACTCTTTGACCGAATGGGATTCACCAGTGGCAATAACAAAATCATCGGGCTTATCAAGCTGCATTATCTGCCAGGCCGTTTCCATATACTCTTTGGCGTACCCCCAGTCAATCTGTGCGCTCAAATCACCTAAAGTTAGCCTATCCTGCTTTCCGCACGCAATGCGGGCTACCGCTTTTGTAACTTTGCGGGTCAAATACTCCTCAGTACGTCGCGGTGATTCATGATTATAGAAAATTGCGGTGGACGCGAAGATTCCAAATGCCTGGCGGTAGTAACGGGTCAGATAATAAGCCATCACCTTGGCGCAGGCATAGGGACTTTGTGGATTAAATGGCGTTGTTTCAGATTGATATTCTGCTTCCGACTTGCCAAACATATTTGAAGTGCAGGGTTGAAAGTATCGAATCGGCCTTCCGAGTTGCTTGATGATTTCCAGGATACGTCCGACTGCCGCACCTGTGATATCCAACGAAAAGCCGACCATATCGTAGCTCCAGCTTACATGGTCCTGGTCAGCCTCATTGTAGATTTCTTGCGGATCGACGGTACTGATTATTCGATAGAGCGAAGTTGGATCGGCCAGATCACCGCGATGGAGAAAAAAATTCTTTTCAAATATTTGAGGATTTTTAATCAGATGATCAATGTTGATGGTATTTCCTGTAGCAGAGCGTCTAACCATGCCATGTACTTCATAACCTTTATCCAATAAGATCTCCGCTAAATAGCTTCCATCCTGACCGGTGATGCCAAATATCAAAGCTTTCTTCATTCTCATTTGCCTCCATTTGTGATGATTCCGCACAAGGTAAATTCTGGGATACGCGAACTATCCAATACAACCATATTCATAATCCTTATAGATTTCCATGAAAAGGTTTAATGAAAAACTTTACCGGCAGTTCATTTGAATATTTCCAATCGGAACTTTGGGAATCTACAGTCACTCTCTGTTTATTGTCAATACTAGTTGAAAAGACTACACTCACCGAGTGCAACGGTGTTGCTAAACCAAATGGATTTGTTTCAAGAGCATCCTCATAATAGCCTATTGATTTTACATCATCGATTTCTAAACCAACTTCCTCTTTAACCTTTCTTTTAGCCGCCTGCTCCAAGCTTTCACCCATTAACACCCTTCCACCAATTACCCACCATTGATCTTTTAACGGTTCATTCGCCCGTTTAATTAGCAAGTATTCCCCTTTACCGTTCTTGATTATTACGTCAACACACAAGATTGGTAAAACTGCGACAATCTTTTTGTATTCTTCTATGGGGATAATTATGCCACCACCCGAAATTCTGGTAAAGGGACAATGAATTTGCCACCGCGCGCACGCCATTCTTTTTCGCGCTCATAGAATTCATTAAAGAACGCCCAAGGTAATACTAAAAAATAATCTGGTTGAGCTTTACGAGCTTCCTCTTCCGACACAATCGGAATCCAGGAACCGATTGTATATTTACCCCACTTCTCCGGACTGCGTTCAGCTGCCGCTGTAATCAGCTTGTTATCCAAACCGTAATATTGCAGAATAACATTCCCTTTAGTCGAAGCGCCATAGACGTAGACTTTTTTGCCCTTAGCGACTTCCTGTTTGATAAATGCCACACAAAGATCGCGGCTTTCCTGCACGCGCTGACCGAATGCCAGGATATCCGCCAAGGTGATGTCTTCCGAAATGGGCATACCTGTGCCTTTGTAGTGCCGTGCAAAAATGCGATAGCTGCCCCCATTAACGTCATTCTCTTCAATTCTGAACATTTCCAATCCATTTTTTTCAAAAAGATACTTTAGTGTCTGTAAAGAATAGTATTCCAAGTGTTCATGACAAATATTACCTAAATCATTCTTCTGGAGCATTGGCATTAAACACATAAGTTGGGCGACAAAAACACCATCATCAGTTAATGCTTTGCAGGCATCGGCAATGAATTTGTTGGGATCTTCCAAATCGTAAAACATTCCAATGGCCGTAATAACACGAGCTTTGCCAAATCCCCACTGCGAAGCCAACGCCATGTATCGCTCAAAGTTCCAAAAGTCATGCATTACATATTCGGTGTTCACCCTCAGCATATCAATCAGGTTATCTGCTGGCTCGCAGCCTACACGGCGTAGCCCGGGTATAGAGTAACTCGCCAACATTGTACCGTCGTTTGCGCCAATGTCCAACACTACATCGCCAGGCTTCAGAGATACTACCTGCTCAACAGACTCTGTGATGTTACGCAATGCATTTCTCATCGTGTCTGTCACGCCAGACCTGTACCAGTAGTAACGTGTGTATAAAAGCTCTTGCGGTGCCGTATGTCTTAGTTGGAGTAGTGCGCAACTGTCACACATCACTAAATCAAGAGGCGCTGTCAGTCCTTTCCCGATTCTCTCCGGTGGAACAAAATCATTGATGTACTGATCGCCTAACGATAACACCTCGCGTAAACTGCTTGAACCGCAAAGACGGCAGGTTGTACGTATAATTGTCTCCATTACATAATCTCCTTTTTACTTTTTCTTAGCTATCGGCTCTCCAGAAACATTAGCGCCATCGCGGCGGTCTTGTCCCAGGATAACGTTTGAACCCATTCAAACCCTTCACGGGCATACTGCGCCCGAGAATCAGAATTAGAGAAGATTTTTTGAAAAGCTTCCGCTGTCTCCTCTATACTTGCAGGATCTTGAATAATGATGCCGTTGCCGTCAATTGACTCTTCCAACATCGAAGATGCAATGACCGGTGTACCACACTTCAGGGATTCTTTTAACATGATTGTCTCGCCGTCTACGGTTGAAGTACAGATGTAGTACCATGCGCCGCTATAAATATCCATTAACTCATCTTCAGGCACTCTTGGCAAATACCACCCTCGCCCTTCTTGTATGAGAGGTTTCATAAGGCCTTCTATATCTATTTTGGGGTTGGTAAGATTAGAGCCCACTACCATGAGGCCGGCATCCGGATATTCATGATATATTTTCTGGAAAGCCTTGATAATCACATCGACATTTCTTCTGTTGTATATGACCCCCAAAGAAAGAATGTACCTCTTTGGCAGATGATATTTGCGACGGATTGATTCAATCTTGAATAAATCATTAGTTGGCTTAAAGTTATCGTCAGCCGCTAATGGCAAAACACAGATTTTGCTGCAAGGCACGCCATAATATTTTTCGATCTGGCGGCCGTCAAACGGCGAACAGGTAAAAATCCCCGAAGCACCCTTACAGACATACTTCGAAACTGATGACAGCCATAAACTAGTTCCAAAAGGATAATGCTCACTGTGTGTGGTGTATGAGATATCCCATGCACCTATCACGCTTTTCGAGCAATCACACAAAAGTGGCGCAGTATACCACGGTGCAAAAAACAGATCGAGTTTAGCACGTTTGATATACCACGGTAACCAAAGCTGCTCACCTATGGCTTTTGGACGCTGCAAAATGGACGGCACATGCATCACCACATGTTCAAAACAAGATTGCGTTAAAAAATCGTCTTTCGGAACAATATTTTCCCAGAACAGAATGTACTGATGTCGATCAGTTATCCTTGGCCAGCGAGTAAACATATTCTCCAGAATGCGTGCCACTCCGCCTCTCGGCATTTCCAGACATCGCGCATCGATACCAATCCTCATTCATTTTTCCCTTTGATGGCATAAATTGTGTAAGTGATTCCCAAAACTTCCGTCAAATAGCGAGGGGATTCATTGAACTTCCGCCACGTACCAGACAAGTGTTTTAATAGTTTCCCGTATAGCCTTCCACCTTGGGATCCTATCGACAAATTAGGAAAGGGAGATGTGCAACGAGCAACGATATCAGTTAATCCCATAGCCTCACAGTAGCGGATATAGTCCTGTAAATTAGCCTTACTCACAATAGGCTCCACACTGTGGAATATCCGAAATGCCTCTTTCCATCGTTTCCTTGCCAGATTCTTAACTGCTTGAACAATGGTAATCTCCATATCCGCTATGGTCTGAATACTAAACTTATTGGGCACAACAGTAAGTGCAAATAAACCACCAGGTTTTAGGACCCTCACTATTTCGCACATTGGGGTCTGCACATCGTTAAAAAACTCCAGGACTCCGCCACTAAAAACTATGTCAAAGGCGTCATCATCAAAACACAGCCGATTGATATCCCCCAAAATAAAATGCCCTTTTAAAGTCAGGGAATCGAAGGCTTTCTTTGCCGTTGCGAGTCCAGCCGGAGAGTAATCCAACATTGTACAATCATAACCGCTGCGCGCCATGTACTGAGATGTCTTGGCACTGCCACAGCCATATTCAAGCAGTTTTTTGCCGGGAGCTAATTTCTCAAATACATCGTACCAGGACTCACAGCCTACTTTCCAGACATAGTCATACCAAGTTTCCGGTTTTTCAATCCTGGCTAAAATGTCCTCAACTGCCATTGCATTCCAGAAAGCGTTCCATTCTGATCCTTTTTTGTCACTACCGGGGTTGATTGTCGTCAATCCTCTCCTCCAGTACCATACGTAATGCGGCAATGACCTGATCAATCTGCGCCTCAGTCAATGCCAGCCCCGATGGTAGATACAAACCCTTTCTGGCAATCCGTTCCGTAACCGGGTATCGTTCGCCAATAAACAGTCCTCTTTCATGTAGTGCCGGTTGTTCGTGAAGCCCAAAAAAAAATGGTCTGGTGCCAATCCCTTTTTTAGCCAAACCAACCATTACTTGATCTGCATCCAACGCTAGCGTATCAGCTAATTCTATGCAGTACATCCAATAGACGGTCTTGGCCCAAGGCTTTTCTATCTGCCCTCTAATGCCGGGAATATCTTTGAACTTTGACTGATAATACTGTCCCAGCCGCCGCTTGATTGCAACAAATTCATCAATCCGATCCATTTGTGCAACCCCCAAAGCGGCCTGAAGGTTAGTCATCCGATAATTGTTACCTAATTCTGTATGGTAAAACCTTTTTTCTGGACGAAAGCAAAGGTTGCGATATGAACTTGCTCGCTGGGCCATCTTGGAATCAGACGTGAGCACCATCCCGCCTTCGCCGGTTGTGACTATTTTATTTGCATAAAATGAAAAGGCGCTGATATGACCAATCGATCCACACTTTCGGCCTTTGTATTCAGCACCATGAGCTTCTGCGGCATCCTCAATCACAATCAAATTATGTTTACGTGCAAGTTCCATTATTGGATCCATATCCACGGGATGTCCATAAATATGCACCGGCATAATCGCCTTGGTTTTCTGTGTTATTCGGCCCTCAATCTGATTCACATCCATATTCCATGTTTCCGGTTCACAATCAACAAGGACGGGTGCAGCCCCAAGCCGAATCGCAGCTACAGCACATGATATGATTGTAAATGCCGGCATAATTACTTCAACGCCATTGCCAATGCCAGCGGCAAACAAAGCAGTTTCCAGTGCTGCCGTTCCATTACAAACTGCGACTCCATAATCTACTCCAATATAGCCGGCAAATTTATTTTCAAATTCATTAACGCATGGCCCATCAGATGAGATCCATCCTGATTCAATACATTGAATCAATAAATCTTTTTCTCGACCATTCAAGAGAGGTTCATTAACGGGGATCATGAGATTTTATTTTTTCCTCCTTATTACCTTTAAATCTCCCTTTATCAGCTTCTTCTATATACGGTCCGTTTTTTACTTCAACGATTACTGCCTCCTCAATGACTACAATACCGTGTCCGGCACCGGCTAGCAAAATAATATCACCCTCTTTCAATACCCGACTTTCTAAATAGTCTTGGTCAAAAGAATAAAAGTCTATTTGAATGACTCCCTTTTTTATGAATAATACCTCTTGAGTGCCTATGCACTCTCTATGAACAGGATTGTGAATATGTGGCATTACTTTATAGCCATTGGGCCGATGCATGTATCCTAATTGCAAGGGGAAGTCAGTCGGTGAAAGGAATTTAATTCCATCATTGTCATAATCATTGTAAATAATTATAGCTACTATACCTTTGTCATATGAAATATTTTCGATCATTTTTTTCTCCGAACCTTTATAGTGTTTTTCAGATATATACAAAACAGAAATTAGCCGATTATAGATCAAGTGCCAGATAAAAATGACTTTTTTAGATCAATAAATATCAGCCGTCTCTTGTCAGATGCAACAAAATATAAAATATAAATAACCATTAAAATTAGAGCTCCTATCAAACTTTCATGGCTATCTGAAAAATTGAAGATCAATTTATTTGCGAATTTGAAAAGAAATATAGAGATAAATCCAATTACTATTGTTGAAATAAATTCAAACAGAGTTTTAATAATTTTATTGTAAGGACAACCAAGAGTTATCAGTGAGTAGATAACAATTGTTGAGCCGTACAAAAAAAATAATATAGCAGTAACAATTGCTACGCTCTGTATGTTACCTATCAAAGAGGTGACAAAATAGTACCCTACAATACCAGATGCAATAAATATTATTTGAAATAATATTATACGGCTTTGCTTGTTAACCGCAATTAAATAATTGCCCATGATAGTTGTAATTGATAAGAAAAACATTCCCGTTATAATAAAAGAAGCTGCAAATTGACCCCCTTTGTATAAAGGGAAAAATGTATCATAGATAAATGGAAGTAATTGAACGATCATACAACAGGCTATGCCCACTATCGAAGTTAAAACCATCGTAGCCCGTAATATATAAGATTCTAACTTTTTTTCGTCTGAGCACTGCCCATACTTCTCAAGAATCCGTGGATAAATAACATAGCCAAAAACACTCGATAACATGAATAACAAGCTTGCGAATGTGGCGCCAAGCGCGTAATTGCCTAACTCAACCTTCGATAGGTATTTAGCAATAATCCATCTGTCAATACTGGTTAATAATAAAAAATTAATTCCGGTAAATACTAATGGTAATCCTATTTTTATCAACTTCTTTAATATTTTATAATCAAGCATCCACATAAATTTATAAGCGGAGAAAAAAATGCAAATTAATAAAGAAGTGACATAGGCAAAAATTATTGAAATAATCGTGGTGTAAAATTTATTAAATGGAGTAGAGTACAAAAGGATCAAATATAATACTGAACTTATTGCAAATGCAGAGTTCGCCTTACTTATCAGGCCGAATTCCTTTTCCGCCCTTAAAACAGTAAGGTAGAAGTTTTGTAAAACCGAACAAAAAACTACGATTGATAATAATCGCAGTCCAATAATAGTCATACTTTCAAATATATTATTCCCAACAAAAGAAATTAAAAATAATATTATGCTGAATAATACAGCTAAAATAAAAAGAGCTGTAAATGTTGTGCTTTTCACAGCTTCAATTTCTTCGTTTCTTGATTGTCCACGGAATGTTGGCACGGTTTTATCCATTCCAGTTAAGACGCCAAAATCAAGTATTAAAACATATGCAGGGATCAACATTAACAGGTTCCAAATACCATATCTTTCTGGAGTTAATGCTTTGGAAATAATATATAGCCTAATGATCCCGCAAGCATTTGCGATAAATGTACCAGACAGGACTTTTAGCGAATCTTTTACCATGCTTGTTTTGTAATTATCCTAATAATGTAATTCTTGCAAAATCCTATTGCAGACCCACAATAAACCTTTTTCTGTAATTTTACTTTTCAAGTTATTTAATCCACGAATAGGATGCATTTTCAAATAATTAAGGCGTATCTTTCTTTCAGCCCCTTTCCTCAATCTATCCAATTCTTCATCAGAAAATGATGTAAAATTCATAAGCGTCGGGGCATCCGGCATATACCCACCCTCAAGCTTTTCTAGGAAAACAGCTTCGTCAATAATGATATTCTTTTCCAGACACTCTTCCCATAATTTCGTGCCTGGTAATGGTGTTATAGGGGAAAACTGTGCTGCTGGCTCATCAATCTTTTTGAAATACTCGATCGTTTCATTAATGGTGTGAATGTCTTCGCCTGGATAACCAAATATCACCTGAATAATTGGATATAAACCTAGCTTTTTTGTAAGTCTGATGACTTCAACAGATTTGTTCACATCAATACCTTTATTCATAGCGTCTAAAATCTTTTGACTACCGGATTCAACACCATATCCAACTGCTGTACAACCGGCAGCCTTCATTTTTAATAATATCTCCTCGTTGACATGATTGATTCTAGCTTGGCAGCTCCATTCTAAATTAAGCGGTAATATTTTTTCACAGAGTTCGTAAATTCTTTTTTTGTTTACAACTAATAACTCATCGGTGAAAAAGATCCTTTCTATGCCGTATGCCACTTGAAGAAATTTAATCTCCTCTATAACTTTATCAATGGTTCTGAACCGAACGCCGGAAAATGATTTAGAGCAAAAATGACAACTATAAGGGCAACCTCTGCCGCACGAAATGTTCGCTGTCCTTTGATTTTTACATAAACTTATTGTGGAAAGACTATTAATATATTTGTCCATTGGAAATATATTGTACGGAATCATCGGTATCGTATCTATGTTTTCGATATATTCTCTCTGCGGAGCAGTAATGATTCTGCCATTTTGTTTGTAGCTTATGCCTTGAACTGCCTGTGGATTATCAAGATTATCCAATAATTCATTGATGGTAATCTCTCCTTCTCCAATCACACAAAAATCAACATCGGTATCTCGTAAAACGATATGAGAACTATATGTTGCCAATACCCACCCGAGAATAATTTTCTTGTCTTTATGTATTTTCTTAATTTCAGCAGATAACCATTTAACATATTTATATTGGGTGCTCATTGCGCTAATACCCACAATGTCAAAGCGCTTCGCCTTAATAATGTTTATCACTTCAGCATCGGACAAATCCAATGTATTAAGATCTAAAACATCAACATCATGATGATTGCGAAGAAGTGCTCCGGCAATATATCCAACACCGATTGGGAAAAAACATACACCTCTTTCTTTATCAAAATACTGATTCGAAAGGTGTATAAGTAATATTTTCATGGTTCTCCTTCCAGTTTTATAAAGCTATTCTATAAATGACTTCAATCTATTGCCTTGCCAATTCACTATTTCTGACCTCCAAGCGGCTTCATATCGTTTTGCGCCTGCTCATAATCTACATGTTGCCCAACATCAAGCCAATATTCAATGATTGGAAAACTCACCACAATTCGATCAGCGTCTATCAGCCACTGAATCAGATCAGTCATATTGAAATGCTCGCCATTGGGTATGAATCCATATACTTCCGGTTCGATTAAATAGACACCGGCATTGACCAGGAAATGCATTTGCGGTTTTTCTTTCAAGGCGCAAACACGTGATCCTTCACATTCAATAACTCCGTATGGAACTTTCATGCTGTATTGCTTTACCGCTACCGTCATAACGGCGTGGTGTTCCCGGTGATAGGCCAGCAACGCCCTGAAATCCACCTTTGTCAGAATATCGCCATTGATAACCAGCAAAGGCTCTTCCGGCGCATCTATCAATCCTAACGCCCCGCCTGTACCCAACGGTTTGTCTTCATTTACATAGTTTAATTCTACGCCAAATGAGCTCCCATCTCCAAAATGATCGGAGATTTTTTCCGGTTTGTAATGTGTAGTTATATTCACGCGCCGAATGCCAACCTGTCGCAACTGTTCTATCATCATCTCCATCAGCGGCTTACCACCCACAGGCAACATCGGTTTGGGCGTATCCTCCGTCAGGGGGCGCAGTCGTGTACCTAAACCACCAGCCATAATAACTGCCTGAAG
>Ga0247841_10004939_pt1 | contig 22208 bp, 14 predicted proteins | sample LaCruzMarch2015__2_FD_192410 | JGI IMG/M metagenome (GOLD analysis project Ga0247841, IMG submission 192410) | Freshwater microbial communities from meromictic Lake La Cruz, Castile-La Mancha, Spain - LaCruzMarch2015_18m | ecosystem: Environmental > Aquatic > Freshwater > Lake | place: Spain... | reverse complement strand
TCTCGAAGAGGATCTCTTCCGTATCATTCATCCTGGCAACTGTTCCAAGGGGCACTTCAATGATCTTATCTTCGCCGTATGCACCGGTGCTTAGCGATTTGCCGCCGGATTCGCCATGTCCGGCCTTCAGGTGCTTGGTGAATTTGAGATGAAGCAGGGTCCATAACTGCCTGTTCCCTTTCAGGATGATATGCCCGCCGCGTCCGCCGTCACCGCCGTCCCGGCCGCCTTTGGGGATGTATTTGGCACGGTTGAGATGTCTTGAACCGGGACCTCCCTTACCTGATTCGCAATGGATCTTAACGTAATCGACGAAATTCGGGGAAGACATTGGGCTATTTTAATTTATTTTAATAAGTTTCGCAAAGTTACGCAGAGTTTCGCAGAGTTTTGCAGAGGTGTTAAATCATTATAACCCATTGACAACACGTCTAACTCCATCCCTGAGTGATGACACATTGAAATTAATCAATAGGCCTAATTTATAATGACCTAATTTCAAATAAGTTAACACTTGAGCAAAATGAACATCCTGTAAAGAATCAACTGTTTTTAATTCAACAACAACCCGGTTTTCGACCAATAAATCAATTCGATAGCCATGATCTAAGTGAACATCCTTGTAAATTATTGGTAATGGAAGTTCTTTAATCACTGCAAGACCCGATTCACGAATATCATAATACAAACATTCCCGATAGGCTGATTCAAGCAAACCCGGGCCAAAGTGGCTATGTATATTCATAGCCATTCCAATCACTTGCTGTGAAATAACGTTTTCCGGCAACATAACTAAATGATTTAAAGGTTAATAGCATTAATATGGATTAATATGGAAATGAAATTCACTCCTCTGCGAAACTCTGCGTAAACTTTGCGCAACTCTGCGAAACTTTAAGGCTAGCTTAAATAGATTCACGTATTAATCGGGAAAAAATGAAAATATACCCGGTCAGGAAAGAAAAAAATCAAACAATCTTATAGATATCCGCATAATTCCGCCCGAATCCATCATAATCCAACCCATATCCAACAATAAAATCATTAGGTATCTCCAGGCCGAGGTAATCGATGCGAAAACTTTCCCGGAATGCGGAGGGTTTAAATAACAGTGCCGCGAGCAACACTTCGGCAACACCATGGTAAATGAGCCTGTTGATCAGATACTGCATGGTCGTACCGGTATCAATGATATCTTCCAGGATAACAACCGTTCTCCCTTTTAACATTTCATTCAGGCCTATCAGTTCTTTCACATCTGAAGTGGATTCGGTACCGGAATAAGAAGCCAGTTTCACAAAACTGATTTCGCTGTCGATCTCGATTTTGCGGTAAAGATCGGCTGCAAAAACGAAAGCCCCGTTCAGCACCACGAGGAAGATGGGATTCTTACCTTTCAGATCGTGGTTCAGCTTAACTGCAATGCTTTCGACAGCGGCATTGATTTCACTGGCTTTAATTGAAAGCTTAAATTCTTTATCTTTGACTTTAATTGTTATCATTTAATAGTGATCATTTGGTTGGATTGATTAATGGCATAAAAATAATGTTATTTGGCAAAGTAAATTAAAGTTTCGCAGAGTTCCGCAGAGGAATCGCAGAGTTACGCAGAGAATACTTATTTAATTCAAAATTCAAAATTCAAAATTCAAAATTAATATGACCCCTCTAGTAAGCATCATCATGGGCTCCACTTCTGATCTTCCGGTAATGGAAGAAGCGGCTAAAGTACTTAATGAACTTCAGGTTCCATTCGAAATGAATGCCTTATCAGCCCACCGGACGCCGGATAAGGTGGAGGAATTTGCAAAATCAGCAGCAGGCAGGGGCATCAAAGTTATGATTGCCGGTGCCGGCATGGCTGCGCACCTTCCGGGTGTAATCGCCGCAATGACACCGCTTCCTGTAATCGGCGTGCCGGTAAAAGCTTCTCTTGACGGCCTGGATTCGTTACTGGCCATCGTCCAGATGCCACCGGGGATTCCAGTTGCTACGGTAGCCATAAATGGCGCCAGGAATGCCGGCATTCTCGCTGCACAGATCATTGCCACCGGCGACGCGGTACTGATGAATAAAATGATCCGGTTTAAGGAGGAGCTGAAGGATAAGATTGTTAAGGCAAACGAGGAACTGGGGAAGGTGAAGTTTGCTTTTAAAGTTGATGGTTAGATTTTTGTTAACCACTAAGGCACTAAGGGCACTAAGGATCACTAAGGATTTGTTAAATATTATTTTTTAGTGTTTCTTAGTGTTCTCAGTGCCTTAGTGGTTAAAAACTAAAGCTTGCGAATCACCATCACTCCATCCCGGATAGAAACCAGCACATTTTCAACCCTCATATCCTGCTGAATCTCTTCATTAAACCTGATAATCCCTCGCGTTTCCGGATCTTTAGCCGAAGCACCTTCAAGCACACGGCCATCCCACAGCGCATTATCCGCCAGGATAAATCCGCCGGGCTTCACTTTGTCAAAAACAGCCTGGTAATAATCAATATAAAACTCTTTGGCGGCATCGATGAAAACCAGGTCGAAGGTTTCATCTAACTTAGGAATGATTTCCAGGGCATCGCCGTCATGCAACACAATACGGTCTTCCAGCTTTGCTTTCCTGAAATATTCCCGGGCTATTTCGGCATAGCCGGGTTCCGCTTCGATCGTATGAAGTATCCCGCCCGGGGCAAGTCCACCCGCCAGGCAAATAGCTGAATACCCTGTAAAGGTGCCTATTTCCAGGATGCAGGCCGGTTTGATCATCCGGCTGATCATCCCCAGGAACTGACCCTGAACCTGCCCGGATAACATCCTCGGATAAGGCGTATGCAGAAAAGTCTTGCGGCGTAAATCATACAATAGTTCAGGCTCCGTTGTCGTGTGGTTTTCAATATATTGTTCCAGGAGAGGATCAATCATGATTGTTGGTTTTGAAAGATTAGCATGCTCAGTTTTTCCGGATCAAATATTTCCTTTGCCACTTCAATGATCTGGTCCCCCATAACCGCTTCGATCTTCTTCCTGATCTCGCCATGGCTATAAAGATGATTATCATGCAAATACGCTTTTCCGGCCGCCATCAGGTAATTCAGATTCGATTCATTGGCAATCTCAATCTGTCCGATCAATTGCTTTTTGGCCTGGTTGAGCTGCATCATTCCGAGTTTTTCCGTACGCATTTTCTCCATTTCCTTACGGATAAGAGCTAAGGATTTGTTCAGATTTATGTTATCAGTACCGATATAAATGCTGAAGATGCCGGTATCCGTATAAGGCAGGAATGCCGACTCAACGGTGTAAGCATAACCATGTCTTTCCCTGACAGCCAGGTTCAGGCGGGAATTCATCGCCGGTCCGCCAAGGATGTTGTTCAGCAGATACAAAGGAAACCGTCTGGGGTCTCTGCGGTCGTAAGCCAAATTGCCGATCATGCAATTGGTTTGATAGGTGGTCCGCGACAAATTCAAACTGAAAGGCTGATAGGAAGAAAATGCCAGCCTGTTTCTTCTCTGCCTGTCAGCCGGAACCGCTTCAAAATATTTTTCGACCTGGTGACTGATCTTATTGAAATTCAGGTTTCCGGTAGTGCATACGACCAGGTTTCCACCTGTATAATTGTCATTGATAAAGTTCAATACATCCTGGCGCGTGAATTTTATTAAATCATCCGGGTTTCCGAGGATATTTTTTCCCAGTGCATGGCCGTGGAAAACGTTTTCTTCCAGAACATCGTAGATTTCTTCAGAAGGGTTATCCTTGTAAGAATTTATCTCATCAAGGATGACATCCTTTTCTTTCTTCAGCTCCTTTTCCGGAAAGGTAGGCTGGGTGATAATATCCGCGACAAGATCCAGGGCGCGCAGGAAGTGTTCCGTTAAAAAAGTGGCAAAATAACAGGTTTCTTCTTTGGATGTAAAAGCATTCAGCTCGCCGCCCACACTTTCCAGGCGGGTAATGATGTGAAATGCTTTTCTTTTACGGGTGCCTTTAAAAATAGCATGTTCGATGAAATGAGCGATGCCGTTCTGGCCCTCCTCTTCATCACGTGTCCCGGCATTGATATAGACTGCAAGATGCGCTACCGGTCCGCTAGCAGGAATATGCAATAGACGGATACCGTTTTTAAGTGTCAGTGTTTGAAAATCCATGCTTCTGAAAATGAAGCGCAAAGATAGGGAACAAAGTGTTACTTCGCCGGGTAGTCCTCATCAAGGCTTATCCAAAACAGCAACTGGTTGAAGTTTTCCCCGGCGATCTTTTTCTGAACTACTGGTCCCAGGGCTAAAATTTTCTTTTTCATCTCAAGGGATCCAGGATTCCAGCTCCATTCTTCCATAAAACGGATCTTGACAATGTCACGGTAAGAGATGGATTCGATAAGCATGGTGTCATATTCCTCATAGGGAGAATAATCCCTGAGCAGGGTAGTGAAAATAGTATCGTTTATTATTGCCGGGATTTGTGCAGGTGTGAGAGCATTGTTAAAATAATCGTACACCCTGACTTCTCCCTTATCTGCAGCCTCCATCATGCGTTTCAGGAAAGGTTCCCTCTTTGAGCCTTCAATATTATTAATCCACCAGTCGAGCTGGGGATTATCACTGACGACGGGGACATCATACTGGATTTTCTCAGTAAGGGCTTGTTGTTTCCGTGAGAGGCCGTCACAGGCCGCAAGGGTGATCAGGAAGAGGACCACAACCAATGGAAGGATATTCTTTAATCTCATGAAATTTAATTTTCTTTCTAGGAGTAAAAGTACAAAGAAATACTCGCTGAATGGATAGTGACTGAAAATATTGAGATGGCATGCTAGTATTATTCTATCTATCTTTGAGAAGATTTTCATCCTCTTAACATTTAAACTCAATATTATGAAAAAGAACATGGGGCCAATCGACAAGATTATCAGACTGTTAATCGCTGCCATATTTATTATTTTGTTTTTCACCAACGTGGTCGTTGGGGTCTTAGGTTATATTCTTCTTGGATTAGCTGCTATCTTTATCCTGACCAGCCTCATCAGTTTCTGCCCGCTTTATACTTTATTTGGGATGAACACCTGCAAAAAAGGAAAGCAGGTTTAAGTGTTGAGTGTTGAGGTTTAAGGTTTAAGTTCAGGTATTTATTCAAGATATTCATTTCCGGTATTTTAATAGAACGCGGATTAACGCGAATGCAGCGGATTTTCGCGGATAAGAAATTCGTGTTAATTCGCAAGAATCCGCGTCATCCGCGATCTATTTTATTTAGGATAATTCCCGAACTTAAACCTCAACACTAAAACCTTAAACCTTATAGATTACTCCCAGGTTTCTTTTTCCGTCAATTTCTACAAGTAGTGGCTTATCGAAGTGAATGTGCCTTATGTACTCGTCTTCAAAAGCGGCGGGCATCTGCTTTAGATATTCCAAATCGTAATATCCGTCGTTCAAGTAGGGGTTAATAGTAAAGTAGCCTACCCGGAATGAGGTGAGGTTTTGAAAGAAATGAGTTCCCTGGCTGGGATCGATCCGGTAATTTTCCAATCCTGACTCAACAATTACGCGGGCTGCGGAAATCTGCGGCCATTTGACGGGGATTCCCAGCCACGGGTCCTGCGAACCCCAGCGGCCCGGGCCAATCAGGACATAGTTTTTATGTTCATTCCTGAATTGATCGTTGATTTTGCTGATGCGTTCGACAAGTTCGCTGTTTTTCGCAGGATTGAATGATTCGGGCCTGATATATACGATATCGTAAAGATCAGTAATAGAGCCATTTCCTAAAGCTGATCTGGAGTAGATGATAGTATTCTCTTTCGGAATATTTTCAAGATCTGTCGTTACGCTTTCTTTGTTATCCACTATCGGCCTGATTTGCAGACAATAGAAAATCTTCGGATCGTTAACGGGACGGTTCAGATCGACGGCAAATTCAATTTCAATAGGTTTACCCATTTCCTTCTGGCCAATCTCAAGTACAGTCTGCAGAATTTCAGCGAGTGGAAAAACATCATGTTTGAGGATATTTGCAAAAGTTACCAGCTTCTTACCTTCGTAATTCATACCATCCCTCATAACGCCATTTTGCATGTCGTAGGTCGAAGCCAGCCATTTCAGCGACCCATCGGCTTCGGCTTCTTTGATCGGTAATTTCAGGATATTGATCCCATCGTCAATGTTTGGCCTGAAATTTTCAGGGTGCATATCGAGGGCGTAGAAGTATTTTTGCGTCTCTCTCAAAGCAGCTTCGGGGGAATAAGTTTGCAGGACACGTTTAGGGTATTTGGGAGAAAAATGCAGTGCCAGGCCGCCATCGACGATATATTTTCCCAACCCCAATGCGACGCTGGCCACGCCGTCCTCAGGCTTCTCAGGATCAAGCGGATAAAAGTTAATTGAGCGGGCGACTCCGGAAAAAGAAGGATAGAAGCGATTTCCGTATTTGGTGCCAGCAACAGTCTGCATCACTATGCCCATCTTTTCCTCGTCGATAATATTGGATGTCGCAGTCATGTATGCCTTGCTCGCTTTAAAATACGTGGAGGCATAAACACTTTTAATGGCATTGCTGAGCATTTCCATCATGATGCGTTCATTGTCAACAACATAAGGTACCATATAGGTCGAATAAATGCCTGCAAATGGCTGGTAGTGCGAATCTTCCAAAAGACTGGAAGACCTGACCGCAATGGGGCTGCGAACGTAAGAGATCAGCGTATAAAGGTCTTCATGAATGCGGAAAGGCAGGCGTGCCTGCACAAATTCCTTCAGGATCTCTTCATCGCTTCGATCCGACAGCGCAATCTCATAAAGGTTGTTATCCTCCATGAATTCATCGAAAATATCGGTACAAAGCACGACTGTACGCGGGATAGTGATGTATACGCCGGGCCATTTTTCGAGGATACGGTTACGTTTGATCAGCATATCGAGAAAAGCCAGCCCACGCGCTTTGCCGCCTATGGAGCCTTCGCCGATCCTGGTAAAAGTCAGGTATTCATCAAAGCGTTCACGGCGGAACTGGGCAATGACACCCCGCGATTTGCTGATGCGGAAACTGGCAATGGAGTCAAAAAGATAACGGCGAACCTCGTCGAGGTCGGCGAAGTCGTCAAGAGTAATATCGACAAGCATTTCAGCCAGTGGAAACAAAGCCCTGGCCCTGAGCCATTTGGAAAGCTTATTGCGGACCAGCTGGTAACGCAAAGCTTCATCCGGTACCTGGAACAGCAATTCCTGGAGACTCTTAAGGTCTGTGGCACGTGCGATTTCATCACCGGATTCGGAATCAATAAATACAAAATCGCCGAAGGCAAAATATTCCCTGATAAAGTTTTTCAACTCTACCGAAATGGTTTTAGAGTTCTTGTTGATAAAGCCTACTTTCATTTTATTAGCAAGCTCTTCCCCGTCAATGTCTGACGATTGCAACAAGATAGGCATGAATGGGTCATCGCGCTGTACTTTTTCACAGAATTTCACCCCGGCGTACTTCTCCTGCTGCCCGTTCCTCGGATAGCTCATGTCGGTAATGATCCCTAAAAGGTTTCGCTTATATTTCTCATACAATCCCAGGGCTTCCTCATAGGTGGTGGCAAGCAGGATCTTCGGCCTGCCGCGCATCCGCAGCATCATCTGGTGTTCGTTCAGGCCTTCGGTCATAAAGTCCTTCGAGTGCTTGAAGATGATCTTATAGATATTGGGAAGGTAGCTGGAATAAAACCTGATGGAGTCTTCGACCAGCAGGATAGCCTGCACACCGACTTCTTTAATATCATGATCAACATTCATTTTATCTTCGATCAGCTTTATGATTGCCAGGAGAAGATCAGCATTTCCCAGCCAGCTGAAAACATAGTCGATCACGCTCTTGCTGGCATCGTTCATTTTAAGGGTGACCTCCCTTGAGAACGGGGTCAGGACGACAATCGAAATGGCAGGATTTTTAATTTTTATTTTTTCCGCCAGGCTAAAGGTGTCCATTTCTTCGGAGCTAAGCATCACAACGACAAGGTCGATCTTTTCCTCGTGGAGAATCTCGAAAGCCTTCTTTTCGGAAGCAGCGAGAATAAATTGAGGCGGATAACGGAGGTTGAGGGATACATATTCGATGAAGATCTGTTCGTCGATCCTGCCGTCGTCTTCCAGCACAAAAGCATCATAGGCGCTTGAAATCAGCAGGACGTTGTAGATCCGGCGGCGCATGAGTTTGTTGAAAGAAGTATCGCTGAAGTAATATTTCGGTGCGCGGTAAGCTATATTGGAGAATGGCATAGAAAACGGATTTTGTACGAGCAAATTTAATAAAATCCAGCAATCTAAATCCACCACATGGCACATAGGACACTTAGATTCCATAACTTGTCCCGCATTTGCGGGATAGGACTCTATTGTGTTTCCTATGTGCTCTATCCCGAGAAATCGGGACAAGTTGTGTCTATGTGGTAAAAAAAGTAACTTTGCATAATAGCAAATCTAATGACAAAAAAAGTTTTTATTACACTCGGAATAGTAATAGCTGTGCTGGTAGTTTTAGCATCAGCTTATTTTTTAATGATGAAGTCCGTGCTGAATAAGATGACACCGGTAGAAACCGGAATAATAACTGACAATATCTATGCGATAAAAGATTCGTATGTCAATATTTATTTTGTCAGGTCCGATAGCGGCTTTGTCATGATCGATGCGGGAAATAATATTGAAACTATTAAAGCAGGATTATTGAACTTAAATATCGATGTTGAGGCAGTCAGAGCAATTTTCCTGACTCATTCTGACGGCGACCATGTCGCTTCGATTCCGTTATTCCCCAATGCAAAAGTCTTCTTATCCCGGCAGGAAGAGCAATTGCTCACCGGCGAAACATCAAGGTTCTTCGTATTCGGGAATAAAATCAAATGTGATCAGTATAATTTAATTGATGATGACCAGGTAATCCATTTGCCGGGCTTGACTATCAGGGGTATTCTCTCGCCGGGCCATACCCCCGGTTCGATGTGTTACCTGGTGAATGACAGGTACTTATTTACCGGAGATGTTTTAAAGCTCATCGATGGAAAGGTTGAAGAATTTCATCACTTCATCAATATGGATACTGATGCAGACAAAAAATCCATTGACAGGTTAAGCGGGCTTGAAGGAGTAGAATACATCTTTACCGCCCATTATGGCGTTGCGAAGGATTTTGAGGTGGCGTTTAAAGATTGGAGTCGCTAGTTTTTTAAAAAGTATCGCAGAGTTTCACAGAGTTCACGCAAAGTTACGCAGAGAAATACTCTGCGAAACTCGGCGTTTCCTTTGCGAAACTTTGCGAAACTTAAAAAAAATCATAATTAATTCTCCCGTAAAACAAATTCATCATATTCCAGCTCAAACCGCAGTTTGTGCCGTGATTCTTCCATCGCCAGGGTTTCGAAGATCTCTTTCAGTTGATCGTTCGGGGCGCGTTCAGCCAGGTTAGAATAAAGCTTGAAAGCCGCTTTTTCCCGTTTCATAGCCAGTACCAGCGTTTCTTCATAGCTAAGCTTACCGCTGGCTTTTACATCGATCACATAATCGGCGATCTTCAGATCGGTTACCAGTTGCCTGGGCATGGTGAATACACCTTCTTCACGGATTTGAGTAAGGCGTTGCTTATGTTTGATCTCTTCGCCGGCAAATTCCAGGAAAACTTTCTTCATTTCTTCGGAACGAGCCTCTTTTGCAAGACCGGTATAAAACTCAACGGCTTTTTGTTCCTGCCCTATCGCAAAAACCAATATCTCATCTATATTTTTAAACTCTTTCATAAAGATCTATTTTAACGTTTTCAAAAGCTTGTTTAAACTCTTCGTCAAACCTCATGACAATATGATCACAGCCATGATCGTAAAGCCTGTTCGGGTTGTCCTCCTTCATTTGCGTGAAATGATAGGTCGCATGCTCACCGCTTTCAGGCAGCAGCGACAGCGCTTCAGCCAGCACGTCGTGACAATCTGCACTTTGCGCTATGCCTTGAGCTGTCAATAGATCAGCCAGTTGCATCAGTCCCGTCTTCTCTGTCGCAGGTGTGAATTCAGCCCCGAACTCCTGGATCACTTTCTGGGTATTGGTAAAACTGCCGCCCGATTCCACAGGGAATGATGACGGTAAAATCAGATGGGCATGCTTTGCGGTTTCGGTCATGAAATAATCCTGTACCACAACGAAATCGGCTATCGAAAGCCACCCTGCCGTCTGTACCTTGTGACCGGTACATCCCAGCGGATCCTCTCCGAAAATGAAAATATTCTTCAGCTTGCCGTCTTCAAGCCCTTCGTAGATGTCGGTACCACTAAGGCCCGGAAGGTCTTTAGATATCTTCCAGGTATTGGCTATCTTCTCCTGTAGCTTCGTGTCAGTGATTGGCACCCCTCCCACTCCATAAGCCATGCAAACGCCCATATCGAACAGGCCCTGGGCATTATTCTTTTCCTTCAGGGAAATCAGACCGCTGCTTGTTTTTCCAAGTTTTCCGGTGATCATCGCCAGGTGGAACAAGGCTGCGCAGGCATTGGACGAAAGCTCTTTTTCTGAAAATACAATGATCGCATTCGGCTCGTTGTTGTAACGCTTGGCAAATTCGATCACATCGTCCATGATCGGTGTACCGGCTTTAATTACCAGATCGACAAAATTTTCCTTCAGCAATTCGGCTTTATATTCTTCGAAGCCTTCGCAATTATCGCGGATGAAAAGCCCGTTGTGGAAATTATTGGCCACCAGGTAATAATTGACCGCCCTGATAAAGTGATAAATTGATTTAATGACCATCACCTCATCAACTTTTTGGGCCATAGAACTTTCGGCATGGGTCGTCACCACTTCAACCGGGATATGTTTTCTTACCAGGGCATTCTGTATCATAAAGCCTACCACGGCATTGTCTTTATTGATCTCTGACCCGATAAGGTAAATCTTACTGGCATCTTTGATCTGGTCGAATGGGGTATTGGCCGTAGCGTTGTTCCGGTAACCCTCGCCTCTTTTCAGGTAATGGAAACTGGTCACATTATTGGTCTTTGCCCCTGCCCTTGCCAATTTCTGGATGAGGTACATTTCTTCATTCGATAAGCGGGCCCCGGCAAAAAATACATTTTCATCAGCTTTCACTGAATGGATACGCTGTACAATAGTATCATAAGCCTTTTTAAATGATACCTCCTCAAAACGCCCGTTGATCTTCATCAATGGCTTGGTAATCCGGGATTTGTCATTTAAATAATGATATCCGAACTTGGGATAGCGGCAGAGATTTCCATCGGTATTCACCTGTCCTTCCATGCCGGAGACATGCATGACAAACTGGCTCTTGTGATCGAGTGACAGAGCACAGCCAACAGAACAGTAGTTACAAATAGTTACTGCAGGTTTTAACCTCACAGGTCCCGGTTTGAAGGGAACATTCTCGGTGATCGCACCGGTCGGACACGTTGAGATACACAGACCGCACGATTCGCAGGGCGTATCCTGCAAGGCAAAACCCATGCTGGGAGCCACATAAGTATTGAAACCGCGGTTCACAAGGCCGAGGGCATCGGCACCAACCACTTCACGGCATATCCGGATGCAACGGCTGCAAAGAATGCACTTGTTATTGTCGATTTCGATATAAGGATGACGAAAATCTACATGATGCTCCTTAAATTCTCCGGCCTGGTTTTTCTGATCGGCTTCATATTTGCCTGAGTACCGTTTCAGATCACAGGTGAACAGGGCTGTACAGCCACATTCGAGGCAACGCTGGGTTTCGTGGAAAGCCACCTCCTCCGAGGTATAACCAAGCTCCACTTCCCTGAAATTATTCCGCTCAATAGGATCGAGCGTCGGCATCTCTTCCCGTTTCTGCTCTTTGTAGAATCCGTGATAATCTGTGCTAATCTGTGGTTTAAAAACATCTTTGCTACTAAAAAACTCTTTCTTCATAGGTTCCACCGGCAACCCCTTCAGAAAAAGATCGCAACTGTATGATGCTTTCCTTGCCTGCGCAATGGCAGCAATCAAAGTAGCAGGACCAGTTACCCCATCACCCGCGGCAAATATCGATGGAATCCCAGTCTGTAGTGTCTTCGCGTCCGCATCCAGGTCACCCCAGCGGTTAATTTTCACTTCACCCTGGCCGGCATGAGCCTTGATATCCTCCAGAAATTCCGCAATGGTTTTCTGCCCAATGGCAGCTAAGATGTAATCGACTTTAAGGTCAAACTCCGAACCTTCAACCGGCACAGGACGGCGACGTCCAGAGGCATCAGGCTCTCCTAATTCCATTTTAATACAGGTAATACTTTTCACTTTTCCCTCTTCGTTTTTCACTATCTTACTGGGATTGGTCAGCAGCATGTATTCTACGCCTTCCAGCCTTGATTCATGGATCTCGATGGGATTGGCCGGCATTTCCTTTTCGGTACGCCGGTAAATCACGTAAACTTCATCCGCACCGCACCTTTTGGAGGTCCGGCAGCAATCCATCGCGGTATTTCCACCCCCGATTACTGCGACCTTCTTCCCTTTGAAATCAAAAGGTTTCCCGGTCATTTCCATGTTTTTCAGGAAATCGATCCCGGAGAAAACATTCTCCGCATCTTCACCTTCACATCCGATAAGGGTCCCTTTCTGCGATCCGATCGTCAGGATCATGGCGTCATACTGCGATTTAATATCTTTATAAGAAACATCTTTCCCGAACTTCTTATTGAAAAATATTTTGACACCCATCTCAGTAATATTGTCTACTTCCTTCTGAAGCAGGTCATTCGGAAGACGATATTCGGGGATGCCATAACGAAGCCATCCTCCCGCCTTGGGGCTGGCTTCGAAAATATCGACCTGGTGGCCTTCCTTTTGCAGGAAAAATCCGCAGGAAAGACCGGCAGGTCCTGCACCGATAACGGCAACTTTCTTGCCTGTTGTTGGTTTCAGATCGGGTTTCCATTTGTGAGAAGAATCTATGTCGATATCGGAGGCAAAACGTTTCAGGTAATCGATTCCGACAGCAGCGCCCTCATCGAGCAGATTCCGGCGGCAGGCCACCTCGCAGGGCCTCACGCACACCCGGCCGCAGATAGCGGGCAGCGGGTTGGTTTCCTTGATGAGTGCGACAGCATCATGATACTTACCTTTTTCGATCAGAGAGATGTAGCCCTGCACATCCACGCCGGCCGGGCAGGTTTGTTTGCAGGGGCCGATGCAGTCGGCATAATGGTTGCTCACCAGCAGGTCGAGTGCTGTTTTCCTGGCGCGGTGGATCTTCTCGTTGTCGGTTTCGATCCGCATCCCTTCCGATATCTTCGTGGAGCACGATGGCTGCAGTCCGCGAAGACCTTCGACTTCAACCACGCAGACAAAGCAGGAGGTAAAAGGTTCCAGCCTCGGGTCATTACAAAGGGTCGGTATTTCAATCCCGTTCCGTACGGCAAGTTCCAGGATCGTTTCACCCCGGTAGCCGTCGACGATATTGCCGTTCAGGATTATATTAACTTTCTCGGGCATTGTAGTTTCTTTAGATTAAGTGGGTCAGGAAAGTTTTATCGCTTCGAATTTACATTTGGTATAACACATACCGCATTTTATGCAATCGGCCTGGCGAATAAAATGGATCTGTTTCCGTTCGCCATCGATGGCATTCACCGGGCAATTCCTGGCACAAACGGTGCAGCCCGTGCATTTGTCGGCAATGACTTCATAAGTCAATAAAGCCTTGCAAACTTTAGCCGGGCATTTTTTATCACGGATATGGGCTTCGTACTCATGCCTGAAATAGCGGATCGTGGTCAGGACCGGGTTTGGCGCGGTCTGGCCCAGGCCACACAATGAATTATCCTTGATCGCGTAGGCCAGGTCTTCCAATCTCTCTATATCACCTTCCTGTCCTTTGCCATCAGAAATGCGCTCTAAGATCTCAAGCATGCGCTTGGTACCCATCCGGCAGAAGGTGCATTTCCCGCAGGACTCCTCCTGGGTGAAATTCAGGAAGAATTTGGCTACATCGACCATGCAGGTATCTTCGTCCATGACCACCATCCCGCCGGAGCCCATAATGGCGCCGGTAGCATTGACCGAGTCATAATCGACGATGGTGTCGGCCATGTATTCAGGGATACAACCGCCGGAAGGACCACCCATCTGCACAGCTTTGAATTTGCGATCCTTCTGGATGCCGCCGCCCAGCTTAAAGATGATGTCGCGGATGGTAATGCCCATAGGCACTTCCACCAGCCCGGAGCGCTTGATCTTGCCGGCTAAGGCGAAGACCTTGGTGCCCTTGCTTTTCTCCGTGCCGTATTTTGCATATTCCCCTGCCCCGTTGAGGATGATCCACGGGATATTTGCGAAAGTCTCGACGTTATTGATGTTGGTAGGTTTTCTCCACAGTCCGGAAGCAGCAGGGAAAGGCGGGCGTTTGCGGGGCATTCCCCGTTCACCTTCTACAGATGCGATCAGGGCGGTTTCCTCTCCACAGACAAAGGCGCCGGCGCCTTCTTTGATGTAAATATCGAAGCTGAAGCCATCGATTCCCAGGATATTCTTCCCCAGGTAGCCTTTTGTCCTGGCCTGGTCAAGGGCAATATTCAACCGTTTGATGGCCAGCGGGTATTCGGCGCGGCAATAGATCACACCGCCGGTTCCTTCAATAGCGTAGGCAGCGATGATCATCCCTTCGATGACCGAATGGGGATCGCCTTCGAGGACGGAACGGTCCATAAATGCGCCCGGGTCACCTTCATCGGCGTTGCATATTATATATTTTTCTGAGGATTTGTTATCGTTGGCGAATTTCCATTTGAGTCCCGTAGGGAAGCCACCGCCTCCACGACCGCGGATGCCGGAACTCAGGATGGTCTGGATCACATCATAACGGGAAATCCGCTGTCCGGCGATCTTCTTGATCGCACGGTAACCCTGGCGCGCTTCATAGTCGTCGATATTTTCGGGGTCGATATAGCCGCAATTGCGTAAAACAATTTTTACCTGCGATTCGGTGAAAGATTTATCTGATGTCTCAAAAAGGTCGGACTGGATGATATAATCCCTGACCGGGCTGTGCTGGTTGACGTGCTTGTCGATGATCTCGACCGCGCGTTCCTCGTTGATCTCGCCATACAGGTAGGTTCCCGTTTCGTCGACGATCTCCACCAGCGGTTCGCGGTAACACATTCCAACGCAAGAGGTTTTCTTAAGCTCGAAATCCAGGTTTTCCGTTTCTTTCATCGCCCGTATCTTCTCGTACACCTTTCCGGCGCCCGCAGCTACACCGCAGCTGCCCAATCCGACAATTACTCTTGTTTTTTCCATTGTTTTTTTGTCATTGATCGTTTCCTGCCCCCTCCCCTTTGTCCCCTCCCCCAATTGGGGGAGGGGATTTAGGGGTAGGGGCTGTAAGCATCAGTTGCTATTCTTAATCTCCTCCATCCTCACATTCTTAATAATCCTAACCGCTTCTGTTCCGGTCAGTTTGCCGAACGTATTCTCCCCGACCATCATCACCGGGGCCAGCGAGCAACAGCCCAGGCAGGCGACCGACTCGAGGGTGAACAGTCCATCTTCGGTAGTTTCGCCGTCTTTGATCTTGAGCGACTCCTCAAGTGCGTCGCTGATCGTATTTGCGTTTTGCACATGACAAGCTGTACCGTGGCATACTTTAATGATAATTTTTCCGACCGGTTTCAGCCTGAACTGGGCGTAGAACGTAGCCACGCCGTACATATCGCTCAGTTCAATACCTGTTTCTGTGGCAATTTTCTCAAAAGCCACGCGGGGCAGGTAACCGAACATGTTTTGGGTACCCTGGAGGAGCGGGATCAGGTTTCCCTTTTTGCCTTTATATTTACTGATCAGGGGATCAAGGCGGCTGAGATCGATTTCTTCCTGAATATCTATGCTGACCTCTTTGGTGATTCTTTCAATGCGCATAATAATAGCATTTTTAGCGCGGCTAAATTATGCAATCTTGGACTATCTGATAGCGGTTTGGGCTAATTTGGAGGGAGTCTAAAGATGGGTTCCAGGGTTCCAAAGTTCCAGGGTTCCAGAATACCTTTCGCAATCGTGCATCTTGAATAGGACATATGAAATAAATTCCAAATCCCAAGCACCAAGCACCAAACAAATTCCAAATTCCAAATTCCAAAATCACCACTTAATGACAACTTAATGACCACTTAATGACAACCTTCTGACGACTGACGACTGACGACTTCAAAAAGGGAGATATTCATGAACATTTTAAACGAATCTCACTTTAATTTAATGCCATACTTTGCAAGTAATTCTTTAAATTCAGTTGAATTTCTTATATTGTTTAGATCTTCATCTTCAAGAATCTGGTCATATTCATGGTAACCCTTATCAATTACGGCAGATAATGCTAAAACTGCATTTTTGCTGTCATTTTGCAAAGAATAGATACATGCCAGGTTATAATAATTATTGATATCATTTTTTTCTTCCGCAAGTTTTTGAGCTAAAATTAATGCTTCTTCAGGCTTGCCTGAATACTGAAGCGCATAAGGTTTCATTATGAACTCTCCACTGGCATCTTCTAATTCAATCACTTTGTTAAAGTCATCTATTGCAGCGCTTAACCCATGATTTTTATTATTTAACATTGCTCTCTTGAAATATCCATCCGGGGCATCAGGCGCATACTGTATCACTTTCGTATAATTAGCAATAGCATCCTCGGTATTTCCTTTTTTTTGCTGAGAATATCCTAATAAATAATAACAATAAGGATCGTCCGGTTTTAATTTTAATGATTCATTCAGGCAAACAATAGCTTCATCATACTGTTTTAACTGGTAAAGGTTTTTCGCTTTATTTGTATAATTGGCTGCACTATCGGGTTGCAGTGCAATAATCCTGTTATAATCCGAAACAGCATCCTGAAATCTGTTTTGTTGTTCGTATATATATACTCTTGCTTGTAAACTCTCAATATGAGATGGATTTTCATGAAGGGATTTTGACAGATCTGATAAAGCCTTTTGAATTTCGTTTAAATTGACGTAGCAAATCGCTCTCCCATAAAATCCAGTATTGTCAGGTTTTAATGCTATATAGTTAGTAAAATCCAGTATGGCGCCTTCGTAATCATTTTGATTATATTTTTCAACTGCACCGGTATAAAATCCATCTGCGGAAAGCATCGGCTCGGGTAAGGTATAGGTGGCATCGGTAAACAGATCATAGCCCTGGGCTTCGTCCAGTTGTGTATAATGGTCTGAAGCGGAGCCATAGCATATAAAAGGTGACCAATAGAAGGGCGATTGATAGATCGTTCCGAATTTGCCGGATATAAATTCCTGTTTGGTCAGTGCAAGAGCTTTACTGACAGGTTGTTTGGTAATAAGGATTTTTTTATACAATTCGGTCATAAATTTATTTGTTCCCTGGTCGTCAATACACCATAAAGAAGCAATAACATTTTGAGCGCCGGCTTGAATAAATGCCTGGGGCAGCCCCATGACGCCTTCACCCATAAATGCATAACCCATCGCTGTTTCACATGCTGAAAGTGTTACTAACTGTGCGCTGATCTTAAGTTTCAAAATTTCATTCAGGTTTAAAACACAATCATTATCGGAATTAGGATTTGGTGAAAGAACCAGCGATGACAATTCAGGAACAGACCAGACTACAAAGCCATGAGTAGCAAAATGGAGTATTCGGTACTTCGATAATTCGCCTGATGAACTTTTATCAATCAGGTTAATTTTTGTAAGCAATTCACCTTGAACCAGTGTTGTATTCAGGGGATCGATACCTGCAATATTTTTTATCTCCAATAACGTTCCCGGTAATGGGTTCCATCCTGCCGGAGCTATATACGTATCATAGATTTTCGTCAGATCCTCGTCACGATCCACTGCCTGTACCATTTCATTAATGATCCGGTTTTTTTCATTTACAGAATAAGTAATTTGTTCATTTTGAATGTCTTTTGTTTTGTAAATGGCGCCTCCCATAGCCAGTGTTTTACCTGTGGATGCGTAATTCCGTTTATTAATTTCATTTGAAACAGCCAGTGACTGAGAATAGGTAACAGCATACATTTCTCCCAGCATTTTTCTTTCGGAATTCATAAGTGTTTCAAAAGGAATGAAGGCGAACATCCCATCGGGTATGATGACAAGGTCTTTTTTGCTCTTCAGCGCAGGTTCTATATCGCTGAAAAATAAACTATACAAAGCGCATGAAAGAAATTCAAAATCGCTCATGTCCTCTTTTTTCACTGTTTGTCCGGTAGTCACGGTCCTTGTTGTTGAAGGATTTGATAAAAGTGAGTTGTAAAAATATATAACGGAACCCAGGTCAATTTTTTTGGGATTATTCTGATTCCAAAGTGTTGAATCCGGGGTATTCTGATTTTCTACGATAATTTTCTTAAATCCCCGTGATGTGGCATTTTTAGCTGATTGTTGTGTAATTTTGTGTGAAAGCCGGTCGGTAATTTCCTGCCAGATGCTATCGGTTTTTGAATCAATGCCAATGATTCCCGCATTTGAAATTGCTAATTTTCCAATCGAACCTGATTGGCTGTTAAAATAGGGAAATCTGATGATTATTTTATTTACCGGCATTCCTGCTGTATACTTATCCATATCTACATAAGAATAACCAGAAGAAGAAATTTTGCTTAATAAACCTTTTCCGGTTCCGATTTCTACCACTTTCATCGCATCTTTTGGTCTCCCGCTCATAATATATGACTGAGATAAAAGCTGATAGGTATAATACCGCTGATTCAGGTATCCTCTCAGTCTTTCTTCTGGCAGATCAGTAATTAAAGCTTCCTCAAGTGCTATGACCGGTTCCAGGTATTTTGCAGCATCCTGCGGTTTATTCATTAACAGGTAGACATTAGCTAAATCAAAAAGATCATTAATCTCCCCTTCCTTCCCTGTTATCAGCCCCGATTCATATTTCATGCCCTCCAGAATTGCATTCTGGCAATAAGGATAGTCCTTTCGAACCATATACACCCGGTATATCCCATTTATAGCACTTCTCATATTCATGTTCACATTCCTGGCTGAGTTCGTAATGCTTGTATAATAGTTGTACATATCAACATACAGGGCTTCAGATTCGTCTAATTTATTCTCCAATAAGAGGATGTCAGCTTTTGTACTAATTATCCCATACTTCAAATCCATATTTTCATCTGAATTATCTAGACTATTCGCTATTTGACCGGCTTCTTCAATACATTTTTTATACTCACTAAAATTACCCATCCTGCTATAGCAAGATCCAAGCTGTGTGAGCGAAAAAATCAGGGCAGTGGGGTCATCGTTCCAGTCCCTCTGCAGGTCAACCATCTGTTGTGAATAAATGAGAGATTTCTGAAAATCCCCCATAAGTCCATAGATCATGGACTTTGCCATTAAAATACTATATACGAAATCATCGTATTGAGCACCTTCTATATACGCCGCATTATTTTCAGCTTCTTCATAATATTCCAGGGCGGCCTTATAATCATTTTTAACATTGCTGTAAATTAAGCCAAGAATCATATTAAAATTCACCAGGTAGTAGGGTTCCATCTCAAAATCGGAGAGAGAGTTAATAAATTCAAGCCCTTTTTCAGCGTATTCCAGCGCTGACTCAACGTTTTCCTCATCATCCGCATTATTCATGTAAACCTCAGCCATGGTATAATAAGCATTAGCAAGAGCATTCTGAACCTCCGGATTGGTATTGTCTTCGTGGTCTTCTTCCAGATACGCTATGGTATTTAAAGTCCATTCAATGGCTTTTGCTGCGTCTCCGCACGATGAATAGTTTATTCCGGCATTTGATGACATATACCGTAACCCCGATGGGTCCGGCATATCCGATTTCAGCTCATAATTATATGCCTTCTCGAATTGTTCTGCGGCATCGCAGTAATTTCCCTTTGATGCATATTTCTCCCCCCTTGCGACTGCAGATTTTGCACTTTGCTTTTTTTCGTCCCACCGGACGTAAAGGTCAGTGGCGCCGGTATTTGTAAAACCAAATAGCAAATTATTATTTTCATCAGCCATACAAATAATGCCTAAAAAAAGATTAGCATACCAGCCATCTGCCATTTCGATCAAAGCATAAAAATTAGTATATCCGGGCACCATGATTCCTATACCTCCGTTAAATTCACCAACAACAATTTTATCACCCTGCAAATTCTTGTAAGTGCCTGTTAATATACCATCCTGCCCCGATACAAGGAGTGCAGATGTGAGAACGATAAACACTAAAATCAATTTTTTCATGGTCGAATTTTTTTGTAATTAATCTGGCAAAAAAATATCCCTGTTTTGTTTGTATGTAATTCTATCAGTCGTTGCATGTTCTGCAATAAACGATAATGTTTGGGTGCATTTCTATTTAAATTTTATCTTTTTAAGTGCTACTTCTCTCATATAGCTTTTTTGAGATAAATCTATCGGGAACTTTGTCATAATATTTAGCTAAATGCACAACCTACCCGATCCATCAATCCATTCTGCATAAAGCTTCAGGATACCCGGTTGGGATGAGGCTTTTCAAATGTAATGCAATTAAGGTACGGAAAACTATAAAAGGAAGAAATAAGTTCCAGGGTTCCAGGGTTCCAATGTTCCAAGGTTCCAGGGTTCCAGTGTTCCAGGGTTCCAGGGTTCCAGGGTTTCAGGGTTCCAGGGTTCCAGGGTTCCAGGGTTCCAGAGTTCCAAAAACCTTCCACAATCGAGTTTCCAGTTTCGAGACTCGGGCACAAATTCCAAATTCCAAGCACCAAGCACCAAACAAATTCAAAATTCCAAGCACCAAGCACCAAACAAATTCCAAATTCCAAATTCCAAAATCACCACTTTATGACAACCTAATGACCACTTAATGACCACCAATGACCACTTAATGACAACCTAATGACCACTTAATGACAACCTTCTGACGACTGACGACTGTTGAACTTTTTCCAAAGTTATTTGTTTTGTACTGAAACTTAAGACAAATGCGAAGCATTTTCCTTTAGTTTCATTTATGCCGGTAAATTGATGAAACCATTACGGATCACAATAATAGCGATTGTACTTGCCGGCACCTGCTTATTACAGGCAAAATCCGGAAGCGCTGTACCGATCCGGATAAGCAACGACACAAACCGGATACTTCTACTGAACGAAGCCGCTTATAATTATTTTAACAGGAGTGTTTATGACAGTTGCATTCTCTTTGCATCCGGGGCTATTAAGCTCTCTGACAGTCTGTTCATGGCCCTGGATGATCATGATGATCCTGCCCTGTTGAACCGGGTCAAATATTTCAAGTCCAGGTCACTTTCCAACCTTGCAAAAGGATTGCAATTTACAGATCCGGACAGGTCGCTCGACACCCTGAATTTTGCTTTACGCCTGATGCAGGAAACAGGCAATAAGAAAGCACAGGCTTCTATTTACAATGATATGGCGACGCTGTGCGATAATTTGCGTCAATATGAAGATGCGTTGGAAAACAACCGGAAGAGCCTGGAGATTTACCGTGAATTAGGAGACTTGAAGCAACAGGCAGACCAGTTATTATGGATAAGTATTATTCTGCGCTATATGGGAAATTACGGGGATGGCCTCGAATATGCCATGGAGTCGCTCAGGATCAGCCGCCAGATGAACGACACGGCCCAGATCATTGAGGCTTTGTTAGCGATGGGTTTTACCTACATGTATGTTGAACACTGGGATGATGCCATCAGGGTGCAGCAGGAGGCGCTTGAGATTTACGAGCAGTTGGGAGATTCCAACGGAATTGCGCGAATCAACAATGATATGGGTGCGACCAACCTTTATGCAGGCAATCTTAAAGTCGCTCTGGAGCAGCACAAGATGGCCCTGCAAATCCGGCTTCGTACCAGCGATTATTTCTATACCTCTGCATCATACTCTTATCTCGGCACAATTTATGAACATCTCGGCCAATTTGATGAAGCGATTAATAATTTCAGGCACGCCCTGGAATATACAAAAAAATACGGTGCAAAAATGAATATCGTTCTCTCATATATTGACCTGGGCCTGGCTTATATTAAGAATTCACAGCCTGATCTGGCTCTTGAACAGTTTGAATCGGCGTTGGCATTAAGCCGTCAAAGCGCCGATTCCATGGGAGAAGTCCGGGCTTCGATCAATATCGCCAGAATACACCTCGATCGCAATGAGCCGCAAAAAGCGCTATTCTGGCTCAAGCAGGCTGA
>Ga0247841_10004938_pt1 | contig 22209 bp, 34 predicted proteins | sample LaCruzMarch2015__2_FD_192410 | JGI IMG/M metagenome (GOLD analysis project Ga0247841, IMG submission 192410) | Freshwater microbial communities from meromictic Lake La Cruz, Castile-La Mancha, Spain - LaCruzMarch2015_18m | ecosystem: Environmental > Aquatic > Freshwater > Lake | place: Spain... | reverse complement strand
ATTTTTGTCACCGTTGCAAGAGCAATCGTCGTTACGAGTATTACTATTGCAGGTTCCAAGAATTCACCTTAAATGCTCACCAAGTTATTAACAATTTTCTTAAAGGCAACGTTTTAAAAGGTTCTTAATGCCCCTTCAAAAATCGCCCATAAACCAAAAATTCTTCATCATTTCGCCAATTTTAGCTCATTTTCCCCAGCACTTTTGACAGCATTTCTTGTTGTGTTTTTGCTATTTCTTCGTAAAATCTATACACAATTCCAACGGTTAGCAATATTCCTGTCCCGCTTGCTATTCCTGCGAGTACAAAGTCCCCTGTTCCTGCGAGGAGTGCAACAAATATTGATCCGAGTATTGTTATTGGAGGGATATACCTTTCAAGTACTTTTTCAATAACCCTCTTGTCTCTTCTAAAGCCGGGTATCTGCATTCCGCTTCTTTCAAGTTGTGCTGCAACCGCTTCTGTGCTTTGGTTACCCATTTGTACCCAGAACCAACCGAATACTACACAAGCCAGTGATAACATTACTAAGTATACTAATCCTTGAGCCAACGCCGCCATTGTTGCGTCAGTTACTCCTTGAATTACGAGTCCCGCAATTAAACTTCCCCCGCCCGTATTAACGGCTTGAAATAACTGATTGTTTCCAATGCTTGGCATCATTGTTGCCCATGCAAGGAAGTCAAATACTTGCCCAACGATGGGTACTTTTTGTAAAAATAAGGAGTAAAGTCGAAGGTTCATGAATAGGGCCATTGCGAGTATTACTGGCATGTTGCTCACGTACAAGAACTTCACAGGGTACCTTCCGCCTGTTCCTTTGTAACCCATTGTGATTGGAATATTTACGTGCATTCCTTCCGCGAATACAACCGCTAAAAATATTGCTAGTACTCCAAGTAATGGGAGTAACAATATCCAGTTTCCTGGAGATTCAAAAATGAAGTTATAGATTATTCCGCCTTGAAGTATTTCGCCTATAGGGAATCTGAAAACGTTCCAGAATAATCCTGCTGATACTCCTGCTGCAATAAATAAACTAATTCCTGAGCCAATCCCGTACTTTGATACTAATTCATCAAGGTAAAGTAGTATTAGTGAACCGAATGCTATTTGTAGCACTACAAGCCAAAGCATTCCGGGAGAAGGAACTATTAGTCCTCCAGCAACGTAAATGAATGCTTCAATGAAACACAAAAGTACAGCAAGTATTTTTTGCAATTGCTGAAATTTTGCTCTTCCTTCAGGAGCGTGTATATCAAGTTTTAGAATTTGCGCTCCTAAAAATAATTGCAAGAAAATTGATGCCATTACTATTGGGCCAATTCCTGCAGTAATTATTGTCCCTATCTCGCTTGCAAGGAGTAATTGTGCTGTTGCCAAGTCCTCATTCTGCCCCACTCCGCTAGCAAGTCCAAAAAGCATTATTTTTGACATTACTAAAAATATTACTAGCGCAAAAATAGTCCAAATCATTTTTTGAGAAAAAGGAATTTCTTTTTCGGATTTTTTTATCTCAGGCAGGTATTGGGATATTCCAACAAGTCCATCAACTATTGCTCCCAACAAATCCACCTATCCAATTTTTACCCAATTTTTTTAATATAATTTCGCCTTAAAGCTTTATAACCTTTTTTAGCGAACTAAAAAACACATTTTTTCATTTTTTTTATAAAAATTTCTGTTTTTTTGCTCAAGCCCCCCTCTTTAAGGGCTTTAAATCATTTTTTGAAGAATTTTTTGAAGGAAATTATTTTTTTCCTTCAACTTCCCCTTCGACTTCCTCAAATTCGAGGTCCTCGTCTTCGTCTCCCTCAAATTTAATTTCGTCTTTTGCGAATCCTTCTTTAGCAAAGTCGAATTTTCCGCCTGCCGCAAGGATTTTCTTGATTGCTTCCTTTGAAGCATTTATTTTTAAAACAATTTTGTGTGTTGCTTCTCCGTCTTTTAGCACTTTAGCGAATCCGGATTTGCTCGTCACAATATATTTTTCTCCTTCCTTTACAACTTTTCCTTTAGTCACTAATTTTTCAAGCATTGCATCAAGGTGTCCTAAGGATATTGCTCTTCCTTTTCTGGCAGATTTTAATCTGTATTTTCTTTCTTTTACTCTGTTAAGTGAATGGAACTTGTGCTTATTTGCCCCGGCTTCTCCTCTTCCGCCTCGGCATCCGGCCCCTCTTCTGTTTTTAGTGTTTCCTGCACCCATTGTTCGCTGTCCTCGTAGCTTGTTCTTTTTTCTTCTTTTTCGGTCAGTCATTTTGTTTCACCTTTCTCGCATTTAACACTTAATAAAAATTCTAAAGCATCCTCTCTATTAGTTCGCTAATTGCTTCTTTTCTATTCCCGCTTGCTCCCCCGAGAACGTATGGAGTTTTGATTCCTTTTCTTTCGTATCCTTTTCTTGGAGGACTCATTCGAAAACAATTATCTATCCCAACTTGGTTGAGCGTTTTTCCTGATTTTATTTCCGCAACAACTTTTTTAGCGTCAATTTTTGTCTTGTGGTCCACACTTTCCCCTTTAGCTTCAATTAATTTTTTTAATGTTTCTTCAGAGATTGTTCCAAACGCAACGTAATCCATAACTATTTTGATCATTTGCAGGGTTTGTGGAGTTTCTTGCCAGATGCTTAGGTTATTCACTCTTCGTAAATTCAAATGTTCTAGCGCCGTAGCTATTTTAGGAGCAATATTCACTGTCCCTCTGATTCTTATTACCGCATACATACTTTACACCTTCAAAATAAATTCTACATTCACCTAAACATAAATTCTTACATACTTTTTGAATCCTTCATTAATTTTCTTTCAATATCTCTTGATGATTTCATTTTTGCTGTTTGGCTAAGCGCATCTATCGCTGCTTGCACAAAGTTTAATTGTATTGTGGATCTTCCTTTTGTTCTTCCCCAAACGTTTCTAATTCCTGCAAGTTCCATTACTGGTTTTATCCCTTTTCCAACCGCAAGTCCTGTTCCTTTGGGTGCAGGCATTAGTGTTACTCTAACACTTCCGCTTTTTCCAGTTACTTTGAAGGGCACTGAGTGTTTATCATCAGTTGGTTGTTCTTCCCATGATCCGCTTCCTCTGTAAACTCTTACTAAATTTAATTTTGCAATTCTTTTTGCTTTGTTTATTGCAGGGAATCTGTCAGCGTCCTTTGCTGTTCCAATCCCAATATATCCAGCCCTGTTTCCAACTAAAACGTCTCCTCTATAAGAGTATTTTCTTCCCGCTCTCGTTACTCTTGTTGTTCTAGCCACTTGAACTAAGTGATCGTCAAGTTTTAGTAATGAATCAACTATTTCTGGCTCAAGTATGTTGAGTCCTTTTTCATAAACTTCATCAATGCTAGTAATTTTTCCTGCTTTCACCGCTCTTCCAAGTTCAGTTTTTGGAACCCAGTTGTTTAGCATGTTCTGCTTTTCGCTGATTTCTCTCTCGATTCTTTCAATTTCTGTTTCTTCAACTCTGTCTCGTCTTCCAGGTCGTCCAGATTTCTTTCCGCGGGCTTCATCTTTCCTATTCATGCTTTCACCTTCGAGATTTCAGCTTTAGCTTTTTCAAAAGCTTTTTGTATTTCGCCTGGCGCTATTCCTTCTTTTACATAATTAGCAAAAACTGTTTTTGCTTTTTCGCCGAGTTTCTTTGCGTAATCATCAAGTGCTTTTCCGTTTATTCGCTCTTCGCTTGGAAGTGCAGCAGCGTCAAACGGTATTTCTACCCCAGCGTCAACCGCCCCTTTTAGTGTTGCAAAAACTACGCTTCCGTGACTTGGACTTCTTCTCCCAATATCAAGAATGCACTGTTGTTTTCCTAATTTTTTTCCTAACAAATATCCAACTAAATATGCTGACGGGGTGTTGTTTGTCCCGTAGAATTTAAATTTTGCAAGTTCGTTTGAGTCAGCAAACGCAACAGTTTCATCCCCTTTAGGGTTAAACTTCATCGCTTGAGCAATTATTCTCTTGTTTGTTTTTCTAACAACTATTCTAATCTTTCTTGATTTAACCATTCGCAATCTTTTTTCGTAGTCGGTTTTTCCTTCTCTTCGTCTTCGAAATTTTGTCATGTAAGTTGTTTTTGCAGCCATTTTACTTCGCCCCTTCTACGTAATCAATCAAGTTCTTTTTTCCCTTGAAGTAATTTCCTTTGATTTTTTTGTAAATGTCAGAGTGACCTTTTTCTTTTATCGCATCCGCATTTTTTACTTTTAATTCTTTAAGTGTTCTTCTTAGTGCCCTTACTTTATTTATCCATTCTTTTTTCTTATCCGCCCTTACTTTCTTTGTCCCCGATCTTTTTCCTTTTCCTCTTCTTCTTCCTTTCATTCTTTGAGCCTTAATCTCTCTTGCTCTGCCCATTGATTGTTGAGCTGAAGCTTTTTTCTTGATTACTCTTTCAGCGATTAGTGTTCTAATATCATCTTTTGTCATTGCTTCCGCTATTTTGCTAGGGTTAGTGGGATCAATGAAGACTCTTCCTTCACCAACTTTTAGTATTCTCGCTGCGAGTTCTCTTGCTTTTTTTGCTTCCATTTTTCTTCACCTTAAATTTAATTCAATACCCAAATTCCTTTCTCGTTTGCTTTCGCAACCATTTCGTTTCTTTTTCTTTTCCCGATTGTAGCCGCAATTCTTGCCGCTTCCACTTTTGGATTTATTTTTTCAAGATCATTCATGTTGCACACTAAAACATCCTTAAACCCTGAAGGGTGTATGTTCCTAGTTTCAACGCTTCTTCTGTACCCTATTTTTGGCCGAAATCCGTGTTGTAATCCTTTATCAAGATCAATTCCGTGCGGCTTTCTCCACTTATCCCATTTTTCAATTGATTTTCTTCTAATGTTTTTCTTTCCGAATCTTCCCCTAAATACAGGAGTGTGTTTTTTGCTCGATAATTTTTTTTGAATGTCATAAACCGCCTGGCTTTTTTTCTTGTTTTCTTTCTTAGTGTAAGGAATATATTTTTTCTTTACTTCAGGCTTTGCCTCGACCTTTACTTCTTTAGTTGTCTGAATCTTTGCCTCTTTCTTTATTTCAGGCTTTGCTTCAACTTTTGCATCAACCTTTTTTTCTTCGGCTGCTTTTGGCTTTGTTTCTTTTTTCGCAATTGTTTTTTCTGCCATAAAATCACACTCTAAATCTCAATTTTCCCTTTTTTTCACTAACCTATTCTCTTCCTCTTATTACTTCAACCACAGGTTTTCTTACTTCGTCAGTATTTTCCCTTTCAACAATATATATTCCATCCTGGTATCTTCTAATATCTTTTCCTTTCACTTTTGTTTTTTGTTCCATGTTTGATGCTGTTTGCCCAACATCTTCTTTACTATTTCCGCTAACGCTAATATCTTGTCCTTTTACTTCAACTTTTGTTGCTCCCCTTATTCTAACTTTTCTTGGGAATTTTTCTCCGAGGAAATTTTTGATACTTACTTGGTCTTTTTCAACTTGTATTGACATTGGGAAGTGCGAGTACACAACTTTCAATTGGTACTTGTAGCCATAAATTAATCCTTCAGCCATGTTTTTTGTGTGCGAAACAATTGTTTCAACTAATTTGTCAGCTTGTTTGTTCTTTGGAGAGCCAACAATAACAATTTTATTTCCCTCTTGAGTAATTGTCACTCTGTGCGTTTTGAATTCTCTTGTAAGAGTCCCTTTTGGCCCTTTTAGTGTGAGGTTATTTCCTTTCTTTACTTCAACTGTAATAGTATCCGGAAACTTTATTGTTTTTACTATTTGTTCTGCCATAAAAATCAACTCTATCAAAAACCCGAATAGTTATTCAATACATGAATACTATTAGTCTTCCCCCAAGCCCTTTTGATTTTGCTTCTGTGTGAGTCATTAACCCTTTCGAGGTTGAAACTATGATTAACCCAACATCTCTTGCCGGAAGGTATCTTTTTTCATATTTTTCGAACTCTGTTTTCTTTACAGCGTATCTTGGTTTTACCGCTTTGCATTCATTCATTCTTCCGTTTAGTTTTACTGTAATTGAAATTATTCCTTCGTTATCCTTCTTTTCATATCCTTCAATATATCCGTTTACTTTTGCTATTTCTAAGAGCTCACTTAAGAAATGTGAAGCTGGTTTTATTGAGCATTCTGCTTTTGACGCATTTTCAGCGTTTCTTATTTTTGCGAACGCATCAACGATTGGGTCCATTTGTGCCATTTTTTCTCACCCTAATATTTATCCCAGCCAAGGTCTTTTGCCCTGTCTTTAAAACATCTTCTGCATATACCCATGCCGTATTTTCTTATCATTCCTTTTCTTGTTCCGCAAATTTTGCATTCTCTTATACCCACTGTTCTTTTCTTCATTTTGTCATTTTTTGACTTTTGTTTTTTTGCTACAACCTTTGCGTCAACCATAATAATCTTCCTCAAAAATAACTCTAATAATTTACTCTACTTCTATCCCCATTGATTTAACAAAATCAATTGTTTCTTGTTTTGTTACTCTTTGCGCTTTTCCTACCCTTGTTTGCATTAATTTTCGTAGTTTCACTCGGTATCCTTTTTTCTTTAGTGATACTAAAACATCAAATCCTTTAATTCCCAATTTTGGATCATACTTTGCGTCCGGTAAATCAATGTATTCTCTTACCCCAAATCCGAAGTTTCCAGTTTTGTCAATGCTTCTTTCAGCAATTTTATTTGATTTTGCAACGAATGCTTTTTTCAAAAATTTCATTGCGTCTTCATCTCGTAGTGTAACTTTTATTCCAACTTCTGACCCTGGTCTTATTCCCCAATCAGGGATTCTTGCTTGAGTCGAAGTTTTGCATGGTTTCTTTCCTGTTATTAGTTGCATTATTAAGAGCCCTTTTTTCATTTCTTCAGGCTCGGCACCTAAACCCATATTCACTACAACTTTGTCCAATAATACTTGCTGCATAAATCTCACTTCATTCCCTCAATCTTTACATGTCCTGCATTTCTGGTTTGTTTTTACCAACAACTATCACATTCTTTGCTGTTGTTTCAAACTCTTTCTTTCCATCTGATAACTTTACTAACAAATCCCTTCTCTGTGTCGCAGAAACTATCTCTTTTATTGTCGCAATTTCTGAGCAGTGCGCTCCTTTTGTGATGTACACGCATGCCCTGCTCTTGAATTCCAAAACTTCAGTTACTTTTCCTTCAGGAAGTGCTAATTTTACAGAGTCCTTTACGTTCGCTTTTACCCCATAATATGTTCTTCCGTCATCAGTTGTTATTTGAATTCCTTTTGTTGTCATTACTTTGTTTGTAATTTTGCTAACCTTATCCTTGCTCTCTTTGTCAATCTGTTTTACAATTAATCTTTCTTTGGTATCAAGAAGCATCCTGTAAAACAATTTTTGTTTTTCTATTGCAACAACATCAAATAAACCAACTGGAAATTGGTGGGCTGTTCTTACAACACCGTTCACTTTTACTTCGTTATTATTCAAAATGTGCTTTGCTTCTTTCATTGTTTTTACAATTCCTGAATAATTTCTAACTACAATTCCTAAAGGCACTGAGGTTTCTTTCTTGTGGGGCCCTGCTTTTGTTTTTACTGTCCAGTAATTATTCTTCTTGCTCACGCCCACAACTCTTGGCATGCTTATTGCTTTTGCTTTTTTGTTTTCCCCTTTACTGCTCATTTCTTCTCACTTTCCTTGCCTTTCTTTGCAACTCTTTTCCTATCCGTTCTGTCAATATCAATTACCATTACTTTTGATGCGTCTATTGGCACTTGTCTTTCTTCCCCATTGCTTTTCTTTGCGCCAATTTTTTCAACGTAAATTTTATTTCTTTTCCTGTCCACTGAGGTTATTTTTCCTTCTTTTCCAGAAAATTTTCCGCGCATAATTTTTACAATATCATTTTTTCTTATTGTGATTGATCTCTTGCCGAATTCTTCCGCAAGTTTTTCGCTTAAGTGGGATGCTACCTCTTTTGCCTTTTTGTGCTTTGGCATTTCGTACAATGCTTTTCTTGTCTTGCTTGGTTTCTTGCTCATCGTTCAACACCTATTTCATTTTCTCAATCATTTTCTAATTCATTCTTAAACAAAATTATACTACCACTGGAGCTAATCCCACAATTTTTGGAAATCTTTCCCCAACTTCTTTTGCTACGCATCCTTTTATTTCTGATGCTTTTGGCAGTCCTTCTTCATCAACTAAAACAACCGCATTATCATCAAACTTTACTCTAATTCCGCTTGGTCTTCGAAATTCTTGTCTTGTTCTAATTATTACCGCTCTTTCAAGTTTTCCCTTCATTTCTGGTTTTCCTTTCTTAATTACAACATTAACAAGGGAAGCAATTCCTCCACTAGGGTATTGTTTTTTCCTGCTCTTGTAACCAAATACTGAGATAATGTCAACTTCTTTTGCTCCGCTATTGTCCGCGCAGAGTATTCTGCTGTGCAAAGTTAATGCATTGTTGTTTGGTATGCTAATTGCTCTCATTTCTAATCACCGATACATTTCAACTTAATTTTTCTTCCCTGATAATATTTCCATTACTATAAATGATTTTGTTTTTGAAATCCTTCTTGTTTCTCCAATTTTTACCAAATCCCCTTCTTTAGCGTTCATGCTTATTGGGTTGTGCGCTTTAACTCTTGATCTGATTTTTTTGTATCTTTCATACTTTGGTATGTATTGAATTAATTCTCTTTCAACTGTAACTGTCTTGTTCGCCTTTGCTGAAACTACTTTTCCTTCGAAAATGTTTCCTCTTATAGGGTAAGTTACTTCTTTTCCGGCCATTACCTCAGTAACTACAGGAGCTTCTTTCACTTTTGTAACTTTTGCTTTTTTTTCTGCCATAAATATTCCCCTCATTTTCTCCATTCTTTCACTCGGTCTTCCGGCCTTTTCAAAACATCATTTCCCTTAACTTTAACTTTCTCATTTCCCAAATCAAATTCAAACTCACACTCTTTTTTTGGCAAAACAATTTCTTCCTTTGCTTCCCCAAGCGCTTGTGAAAGTATTACAAAAGTGTTTTGTGTTTCGTTCACAACAACCCCTTCCTTACCCTCTTTCCCGCCATCAGTGCTTTCGATCACTTTAACTTTCAAGCCAATCATTTCGTGGCCTAGCAAGTTTTCCTTTGTGATCTCATAGTTTTTTCCTTTAATCATCTCCAACATCTCAAACTTATAAAAATCATTGTCCTCTTGCTTGTATCAATTCCTGCTTGTATCCTTTCTTAATCAAAAACTCAACAACTCTCACTTTGTGTTTTCCCTGCAGTTCTATTTCGTTGTCTTTTACCGTTCCCCCGCAAGCAAACTTTTGTTTCATTTCTTTTCCCATTTCTTTTACTACTTCTTTATCATCAATTCCTGATATTATTGTAACAAACTTTGAAAATTTTCTTCGTATCACTTCAACCTTTATTTTTTGCTGTTCTTTAGCAATGTTGCTAATGTCAAACAAATCCTTTGGCAGGCCGCTGATCTTGTCAATTTCTTGCATTTACTTCTTTGCCCCCTTTTTAGTTTTTGTTGTTAATGCTGTAAGTATTCTTGCTATTTCTCTTCTAATTTTTCTTATTTTGCCAGGCTTTTCACTTCTTGTTCCTGATGCTATTACTGCTCTTTCTTTTGCAAGTTCTTGCTTTAATTCAATCGCTTTCTCGTTGAGCTCTTTTTCGTTCAACTTCAATAGCTCTTGGTGTTTTAGTGTCATAATCATCACGTTTTCTTAATTACTTTTTTTCCTCAACCTTCGCTTCTTTTACTTCAGGCTTTGTTTCGTGCTTTTCTTCTTTCTTGTCTTCAACTTTAGCTTCTTCTTTTGCAAGTTCAATTTTCTTTTCTTCAATGTGCTTTTCTTCAATGGCTTTTGTTTCTTTCTTTTCAGCTTGTTCGCGTGCTTCGCTTTCAACTGCTTTTATTCCCTGCACAATTTTCTTAATGTCAACTTTGTCCGGGAATATTACATCCGGGTGAATTATCCTTAGTCTTATTCCTATAGCTCCTGCTTTAGGATAAGCCGCTGCTTTTGCAAAATCAACCATTTTTGTTTGTGCTCCGAGTTTTTTCATGTACCCGTAAGCTATTCTTACTTTTCTTTTTCTTCCGCCTTTTCCAGATAATTTTCCTTTAACTACAAGTTCTACCCCTTGTGCTCCAGCATCAACAACATCTTTTACTAATTTGTATGCTACGCTTCTCCACTGGAATTCTCTATTAACCATTGAAGCCATTCTTTCCGCGAGTATTTTTGCGTTCAAGTTTGCGTGCTTGATTTCCTGTATTTCTATTTGAGGGTTATCAATTTTGTACTTATTTGCTATAATATCTGTAAGTGTCTTAATTGTTGATCCGCCTTTTCCAATAGCGAATCCTGGTTTTGCTACGTGCAGAACAATTCTTGTAACGAGCGGAGTCTTTATGATTTCCATGTGAGAGAATCCAGCTCTGTCAAGTTTTTTTGTCAAGTAATCTTCAATTTCCATCTTATTGAAGTTTTTTTGTATGAATGTTCGTTCAATCATTTTAACACCTAAAAATTATTTCATTTCCTGCACTATTACTTCAATGTTTGTTGCGTTCCTTCTTCTTGCTTTTCCAGCAATTTTTCCTTTTGACTGGTAACTGTATCTGTTCATCCCCATGTTTGCATATGCGTGGATGATAAGCAATTTCTCCGAGTCAAGTCCTTTAAAGTCAGCGTTTGACTTTGCTAATTCTAATAATTGTATGAATGCGTTTGCAACTTTTTCAGGATATCTTCCAGCTTTTTGTCCTTGCAATGCATTTCCTTTTCTGTGAGCCACTTTCTTGTGGTAAGTTTTTAATGGCAGGTATTCTTCGTGCGCAATTATTCTGTTCAGGGTGTCAATTACTTTGCTTACCGGTTTTCCCCTTATTTGGTTGCAAAGTTCTGTTGAGTATTTTACAGATACTGGAGAGTTGCCCACGTAGGCTCGCGCAGTCTTGCTCGCTTTTCCAACTTCCGCTTGATAATTTATGCCAACCATTTTTACCACGTTTTAATTTTATCCTCTTGCAGTCACGGCGGTCGAGCTCTTTGTTGCCCCGATTCCAGCTTTTCCGTGCTGTAATTTCTTTCTTGTTAATGCAAATTCTCCCAAGTAATGCCCAAGCATTTTTGCGTTAATATCCACTCTCTCAAATTCTTTTCCTTTGTGTACTGCAAAGCTTGCTCCAATCATTGCGGGCACTACTATTGTGTCCCTCACTTGTGTTCGAATTGGTTTTGCTTTTGGGTTTCTTTTGAAAGCCTCAACTTTTTTAAGTATTTTTTTGTTCACTCCGTGTTTTTTTAGCGCTCTTCTTACTCTTGATGTGCATAGCTTTGCGAATTCATCTATGCTTAGCGCCTGTAATTCAGGAACTGTTTTTCCTCTGAATGTTAATTCTTTTGTTATTGCTGCCATTTTTTACACCTTTAAATCATTTTACTAAAAATAATCCAAAAACACTTCTCAATTTCAAGAGAAGCGCTTTTGTTAATTAATTCTTCTTTCTCCTTCCAGTTCTTGAGGAAGCGATTGCACCAACTTTTCTTCCAGGCGGAGCGTTTCTTGATGTGCTCTTTGATTTTCCTGGCTTGTGCGCTGCTCCACCGAATGGGTGATCAACTGCGTTCATCTTTACCCCTCTTACTCTTGGGTACATTTTTCTTTTTGCTTTGTTTAAATAAAATGCGTTTCCTGCTTTTACCATTGGCTTGTCGTGTCTTCCGCCGCATGAAACATTTCCTACTGTTGCTCTAACTTCTAATGGGAATGTTACTAATTTTCCTGAGGGCATTTTTACTGTTGCGCGTCTAGCGTCTTTCCCCATTAGGAGCGCGTAACTTCCGCTTGATTTTATCGTTGTTCCGCCATCTCCAGCAATTCCTTCAATTGCGAAGATTGGGCACCCTTCTGGCATTTCTGATAAATATAATACGTTTCCTGTTTCAATTACTGCTCCTTTTCCCTGCTCTATTTTTTGCCCCAAGTATAATCCTTCTGCCGCTACAACGTTCTCTTTCATTCCGTCAGTAAATGTTATTTCTGCAACAATTGCGTGTCTTCCGTTTTCTTTTATTAGGTCAGTTACTTCCCCTTTCATGAGTTCAGCTGATTGTACTTCGTATTTTGCTTCTATCCCTCTGTGCTTTGCTTTGAACGTGTGTGTTCCTCTTCCGCTTCTTTGTGAAATTAATCGTTTTCCCATGTTTTATCACTTTTTCATTTTTGTAAAAATAATACTAATTTTATAGTACTCCTAATTTTGTTGCGAGTTCGCTTGCTTTGAACTTCGGATCAAGTTTTATGATTGCTTTTTTTCTTCCTCTCATGTCTCTTACGATGTTGATTTGTCTAACTTTAACTCCGTAAGCTTCTTCAACCCTCTTTTTTATTTCTGGTTTTGAAGATTTGTCATTTACTACAAATGTTATTTTGTTTTCTGACTCTATCATCCCAACAGCTTTTTCTGTTACTAATGGATAGAGTAATACTTCTAAATCAGCAAGTGTGGCGTTTGTTTTTATTGGTGCACTTTCTACCTTTGCTTTATCCTTTACTTCTTTATTTTTCTCTGACTTGCTAGCAGTTTTAGCTTCCTTTTTGTCTTTAACATCCTGAGCGTTCTTTTCCTGCTCAGCTTGTTTCTTTTCTGCTTCTTTTAATTTTACCATACAATATCACAAAAATAATTTTTACTTTTTCTTAACTGCAACTTTCTTTTCCTCTTTCACTTCTTTCTTTGCTTCAACTTTCCCTTCAGCTTTCGCTTCTGCTTTCGTTTCAGCTTTTGAAGAAGCTTTGTTTGCTTCATTCTTTTCTGCTCTAACATCAATTCTCTCTTGCTTTTCTGCTCTTGGGGCTTGTTCTTGAGTGTTGTTTCCTTTTCCGAGTTCTTCAACTGCGGATTTTGTCCAAACAACAAGTCTTCCGGCTTCTGCTCCGGGAGCAAGTAAATCAACGTTTAGTGATTTTACTGTTACTGTGTCTACTCCGGGCAAGTTTCTTGCCGCTCGTAATACTAAGGAATTTTTTCCTGTAACTATCAAAACACTTTTTTTAGCTTTCCAAACTCTTCCTCTTGATTTTCCTCTTCCTGCTCTTTTTCTTATTTTGCTTTTAGCGTTTTCGAGGTCCTTTCCAACCCCAACTTTAGATAAAGCTTCAACAACTTCTGCTGTTTTAGCAACACTCTCAAATTTATCTTCAATTATAATTGGTAATGCAACATCGAAAACGAATCTTTTTGCAACAAGTTCTTTGATTGTTGTTGCTGCGATTGCGCTTTTTAATGCAAGCTTTCTTTCTTTCTTATTAATTTTTTCAACAATTGTTTCCCATGATTTTAGTCCGTGTGCTCTATGCCCCCCAACTGCTTGTGGTACGTAAGCTACTCTTCCGTATAATACTGCCCCTCTGTTTCTCATTCTTGGGAGTCTTGCGTGTTCAACATTAATTCCTCTTCGATAAGCCGGTACCCCTCTGTATCCGAAGTAATCCGCAGTGTTTTTCTTTCCAGCTCTCTGATCATTTCCTTTTGGTTGTTTTTTTGTTGTTTGAAGTGCAAGTGCCGCTCTTTGTATTAGTTTCGGCTTGTATTCTGTTTCAAAAACGCTAGGCAGTTCAATTGAACCCTTAGCTGTTCCATCAATTCCAATTATGTTTGCTTTCATCAATATCACTCAAAAATTTAATTTTTTAATATAATTTTGTCCACGTGTTGTAATTGTACCCCAACTTGTTGCGCTGGTCTTAAGCTTTTTCTTAGTGCAACGCATCTTTTTGCTGGCCCTGGTAATGAACCAAAGATTAGTGCGTATTCCCCCTCAACCATTCCATAATTTAAGAATCCGCTTTTTGGATTTATTTCTCCAACGTTCTTTGACATTTTTATAATTTTCTTGTTTGTTTCTGTTCTGTTGTGGTAACCCATTTGTCCCGCTCTTGCTACTGTAAACATTACTGTCGCTGGGTGCCATGGTCCGATGGATCCTACCACTCTTTGCTTTTTGTGCTTTGGTCTAAATGTTCTTACGTGGAATCTTTTTACCGGTCCTTGGAATCCTTTTCCTTTAGTAACTGCCTTTACATCAAGGAACTCTCCTTCTTTGAATACGTCTTCAATTGCAAGTTCTTTTCCGAGCTTTTCTTTAGCGTAAGCTAGTTGCTGTTCCTTTGTTCCGCCTAAAAATATTTCGCTAACTTCAGGAGTTTTCTTAAAAGATGGCTTTGTGTGAACTAGTAAAGTAAAATACGCAATATCCGCAATTTCTTTTTCAAAATCAGCTATTGTGTAAATATCATTTTTCTTAGAATCAGTTTTGTTTTCTTTCTTATCTTCATTATTTTGTGGTTGTTTAAAATTCAAAATTTTTCTTTTCAATTCTTTATCAGTGTTTTCAGCTGTTACGTCGCTTAGAGCACAAAACCCTATTTCTGCTTTCTCGTAAGCTCTTACCCCAAACACTTTTAGTGGGGGACATTCTACTACTGTAGCAGGGGCAACAACCTCTTGGTTGAATGTTGGACTTGCTTTGTGCACGTTTTTCCCTTGCACTTGAACCATTCCAACTTTATAACATAAAAAATTCAAAGGCTTGTTTTCAGTGCCGTATCCTTTTAATGAAGGAGTTTGCTTCGCCGCTCTTACTCTCGGATAGTATGAGAGAGATCCTCTTCTTGGAGCGTTGAATTCTGACATTTAATCACTTTTCAAATCTTTTATTTGAAATAGTACTAGCGCCTAACCTTCGCGCCCTGGCAAAAGTCCTTTTATTCGAACTTTTGAACCAAAAAAACAGTGCTTGTTTCTTGGTATTTGCTTCTAGAACTTCTCACCAAATGTTCTGGAAGTAGTGTACTTCAAACTATTAACATATTTTTTTAAAACAAATCTTTATAAACCTGCTTTCATGCCTTTCTTTTTGGGCTTATTTTCTCGCTTAATTGTTTAGTCCTTTTTCTCAACCCAAACTTGATTCATTTGGCTCCCGCCGTCATATTCCCTGTTTGAAATCATTCCAACAAGGATTACTACCACTACAATTATTAGCAAAATCATTGCTATTGAGCCAGCGCTTGCTCCAAAAGAGAATAGTGCGGCAAAGCTTGAGCCATTATTTGTGGAAAACTCTGAACTTACTGACTCGTTGTTCGCAGTAAATGTCACTCTTCCAGTGCCGCTAACCGCTTCGCTTGTCGGAGTCATAATTATTTTGAAAATGTTTCTTCCAGGGCTTAGTGTTGCGCTTCTGCTTGAAACAATCCACCCGTTTGGCGCATTAATTGTTAGGGTTCCTTCAAACATTTTTGTTGTAGGGTTGTTCACTTCAACGCTTAGAACTACAGTTCCAGTATTTTCGTCCCTTGTTGTGCTTGTTGTGATTGTCGCATTGTTTAGCGCGCCGCTTGCCAAGTTATTTACTTGAACTTGTGTTGTGGAAAGGCTGCACCCCTCAACAACTGGCCTAAATGTTATTACCCCGTTTGGAGAATTTAATTTAACATCAAGAGTTCTGCTTATTGATGTTTTTTCAGGGAGTGAGATTATTGTCGGAGTTGCTTCGATATTTCCTTCAACATAAATGTCCGCTCTTTTGTTTGTTCCGTTATTTATTGTGAATTGTACTGTTCCAGAGTTTGTTACATTTACAATGTTTGAAACGCTTATTGAGAATGCTGAACAGTTTGGTACCGTGCTTGTTTCGTTCGCTACCGAAATGTTGAATGCTTTTTCCCCTATATTATCAAATGAACAGCTTTTTCCGTCCGAAAATATCCCCCTTACTTTAATTTTGTTTTCAAAAACCTTGTCTTGTGTAACATTTGGAGAAACTGCTTTTAGTACAATGTCAGAAATTTGTCCCGAGAAAATGTATTTCTCGTTGTAGTAATTGCTTAATTCTACCCCGTTGCTTGTTGTTTGCACTTGGAGTATCTCAAATCTTTTTGTTGAGTTGTTTCTTACATTTACCGAAAATTTTCCTTCCGAGTTTTCACTCATAGAGAAAGAATTCGCATTTAGCGCAATGTTGCTACAATCTGCGCTTGTGCCTGAAGAGTAATTATCATAATACCCGTCGTCGTAATATCCTGAGTCGTTGTATCCTAAATCCCTTACGGTAATATCAACATTTTTTCTTCCAATGTTTGTTATTGAGCAGTAAGTTCCGCCCAAATATCCTGAAACATCAATTACCCCTGTTGTGGTTGTGTTGCTTGAAACGTATGCTGCATCAACACTAAGAGTTGCGCTCTCGTAGGAGTGTGCGGAAACATAATTATCATAATCAAGGCTCCCTGATCTGATTATTGAGTTTGAAAAGTAAATGTTTAGCGCTGAAATGCTGAATGAGTAATTAGTATTATTCTCAATCCTTATTTGCTTGCTTGTGCTTCTTCCTTCATCAACTGAAAAATTATCAACAACTATTTTCACGCCTGTGCAGGAGTTGTCTTGCACATCAACATAAGCAATTTCACTGTCAAGCAGAGTTGTTCCTTGGTAAACTGATCCTTCGACCTCGTATCTTGTGTAATTAGTATTGCTTCCTGTATTGAATTCGTTTTCCCATAGGAAGTAGAATGGCCCATTGGAAAGGTTTTGAGTTTTTGTTGAGGTTGTTTTAACCGTTTCCCAAGCACTTGTACTGGTATTGTATCTTTTTATTATTGATTTTGTTTCAAGGTTTGTTGGGCAATCAGAGCCTGAGAAGGATGTCACATCAAAAGTTACTCTTACATCAATGTCTTCGCTTCTTCCAGTTGTCATAGTTGTGCTAAAATCATTAGTGGTTCTTAGGTCCGTTTTTAGTCCTGAAATGTTTACATTGCACGCGTTTACCGTGCTAATTAGAATAAAGAGTAATGCTAGTACGCAACCTATTTTCATTAACCAATTCATAAGCCCACCCAAAATTATTAAGCCCTCTTTTTCCCCAAATATTATAGAGCGCCAATACATACCTTGCGTCAAACCTATATAAATACTTTTCGCTTATTCACGGTAATAAGTTACTTTTGAGGGGGGTTTTGATGAATTTGAGAGAATTAGCCCTTTTTGCAATCAAAAAATAAATGCCCTTAACAAAGAACTAATTGCAAATAATGAAAAACTACTGTCGAAAAATTAGAAAAAAAGAAAAGTCACTTTCTTTTTGGTTTTGAAATTGCTTTCTTTATTGGTTTAGAAGAAGAGCTTTTTTGATTTGCCCTTATTTCAGAATAAATTGCTATAAGTGCATAAAGTTGGGCAATAACAAAGAATGCTTGAACTAGGATTGAGGGAAGCGAAAATATTAAAGCGATTGGATCAACCATTAATTTGAACACCGTCGCGGGGTCGCTTGCAACTGCAGTAAAAGAAGCTTGGTAAATCATGGAAGGCACTGAGAAAAACCAACCAATAATCGAACCCGCAATTCCAATTATTAGCATTATAACAAAAATATCCAGAACTTTCCCCCTAGTGATTTCCCAAGACATTCTTAATGAGTCCCAAACCCCTCTCTCTTTCTCAATGTAAATCACTGAAGCAAGCGAGAGCCTATAAGCATTGTATATAGCAATTACAAAATAAACCAAAAACAAAATCAATGCAACTAAAAAAATTAATACTCCAATTAGTGAAAGAATTACGTTAGAATAACTAAAAACAATAATTAATACTAAAGCAATTATTGAGAGTATAACCCCTGCGATTGGAATCAAGAGTAATCTTAATTTGTATAGGCAAAATACAGCTGCAATGGATTCAGCTATTGAAAGCAAAACAAAATACACCCATCGCGAAACACTAAAAGGAACAGCGCCAAGCTTTTTCGATTTCAGGGCTTTTGAAATAATAAAATAGTTAAAGATTGAGGCAATAAGAATTGCGACAAACATTAAAACAAAAATGAAAACAATCATGTTCGCTATCATAAAAATGCTTTGAGAAGCATCAGGTTGGGCATTGCCAATAAAAGGCATGAAGGTAGAGTACATGAAAAAGCCAACGCTAATATTCACCAGCAAGTAAAAAATGAAAATAACAAAGAAGTACTTTAACGCGCTTCTGTCCTTAATCCAATCAATTACTGAGAACTTCAGTACACTATTAATATCAAGACCCAACTATACCACACCAAAAAAATAAAATTCGGAACGCCTTATTAACCTACTCAAACCTTTCGGCAATAACAGCGTCCCTACTTAATGATTACCACTTAAAACTGTGGGATGAATGGTGGTCTCTCGTCTGTTGTTAGCATCAAATATGCCATTACTTTTGTGTACCACTCAATGACTTTAGCTATGAATCCTGCTCCAACTCTTTTTGCTAGGATTAAGCAAGTTATTATGTTTATTATCCATAGGATATACACTATAATCATTAGGATGTATCCAATTATTCCCAAAACTATTGCCATTGGAATCCTGATGATTACTTCTAGTCTGCTAACCTTATCGTCAGCCTTTACACTTACACTAACTGCCATTAACCATCACCTCAAAGTGAATTGTTAGAGAGAGGAAGTTGTAGTATAAATACCTTACTTTGACTCATTTTGGCGCCAAAATGAACCAAAATGGCTTTTTAAAACACTCAAAAACTACTCAAAACTACCCTTTAACGCACACTAGAGGCTTAAGTTTAGCCACCTTTTCGCTAATGCCTGATTGGTGCATTACTTCAACAACGCTCAGAATGTCCTTGTAAGCCCCAGGGGCCTCTTCAGAAAGTCCTTTTACTGAACGCGCTTTAATCAAAATCCCTTTCTCCGCGAGTTGTTTTAGTATTTCTTCCCCGCTTGCACCCCTTAGCGCTTCTGTTCTTGACATGCTTCTTCCCGCCCCGTGAATGGTTGAACCAAAAGTTTCGCTCATTGCTTTAGTTGTGCCTTTAAGTATGAAAGAATTTGTCCCCATGCTTCCCCCAACTATCACCGGTTGCCCAAATTTGCGGTACTTTAGTGGAACTTCTAAATTTCCCGGACCAAATCCTCTCGTGGACCCTTTTCTTTGAACAAGAACCTCTCTTTTTTTCCCGTCAACAAAATGCTTCTCAATTTTTGCGGTGTTGTGCCCAATATCATAAAATGTTTTTATTTCTTTTTCATTAATTTCAAAAACTTTTTCAAAAACTCTTTTCACAAGAACCCCAATCACTTGACGATTAGCAAATGCTGCGTTCGAACCGGCTTTAATCGCTGAAAAATACTTTTGCCCCTCTTCCGAACTAATTGGCGCACAAACCAAATCCCTTTCAGGAATTGAAATATTGTATTTCTTAACAGCCGCATCAAGGATTGGCAAATAATCAGTCCCTATTTGGTGGCCCAGAGCGCGCGAACCGCAGTGAATGCTTACAAAAGTTCCACCTTCATTTAAACCAAATGCTTTCGCAGCTTTCTCATCAAAAACTTTTTCTATTTTTTGAACTTCACAGTAATGATTTCCTGAACCCAGTGTCCCAACTTGATCAGTCGCTCGCTCTTTCGCTTTAGTTGAAACGCTTGCTGTATCCACTCCTTTTATTTTTCCTTTCTCTTCAATCATTTGCAAATCTTTTTTTGAGCCATACCCTTTAGCAACAGCGTACTCTGCTCCGCCCATAAGTAATTCATCCATCTCACTCACATTGAGTTTTAATTTTCCCCCAATCCCCACCCCTGCAGGAATATCCTTGAAGAGTTGCTCTGCGAGTTGACCCTTTTTTTCCTCAACTTCTTTTGCGCTAAGAGGAACCACGAGCGAGTGAACTCCACAGTTAATATCAAAGCCTGTCGCAGCGAATGTAATTACTCCTTCCTTCAGATCAGAAGCGGTTGTGGTTCCAATGGGCGCGCCGTATCCGATGTGCAAATCACTCAAACAAACGACTCCCAAAAGCCCCGGAAGAGTTGTTAAGTTTTCAAGTTGCTTTAACGAATTATTTTTATTTTTTTCTTCACCCCTTAACACCGAAATCATTTCTTCATTTGCGTAAATTTTAGGAGAGAGAGTCATCTTTCCCTCTTTTTGCATCTCGTAAACGTACTTACTTAATTTTTTTATTTCCATAAAATTCACTTTCTTAAACATCAACCACGCATTGCGCGATGAATTCTTTGTTTTTCTCTCCAGCGAATAATTCAGAGTAAGTTGCCGCTTTGACATCAGTTCGAAAAACGTGCTTGTTAAAATTAATTTTTTCCCCGAAAAGTGTTCCTTTAAGAGTAACAACTTCTTTCACGTTTCCTTTTTCATCCACCTTGTGTTCTTTCCCAAGTTTCACCCTAAATTTTGAGTAAATCCTTTTTTTTGAATCTTTTAAAAATAATAGTTCGTTAAGAAAACTCACAAGCAGCGCCCCGTTATCAGTCCCTTCAAGTTCTATTTTATGCGCTTTTTTTGGATTAATTCGGCTTGTATCAACAAAAACTTCAACCATTGATAATGCACACTCTTCAAAAGCAGCTTCGAGTGTATGGCCTCTGCCGCGAACGCCAATGTCCGCTTTGTGTTCAAAGTGTTCGCGACCCATAAGTTCACCAATTTATTTTCATTATTTTTTCTTTGACTTCTTTCCAACTAACTTATTCTCTTTTACATTTTCGTAAATAAAAAATAAAGCAATTACTGCCCAAATTGCTTGAAGGGCAACAAAAAGCCAGATTGAATTCACATACGCGTAAATGCACAAAAGCCCCGCACCCACAAATTGCATAGAATTGTAAAGAAGCACTTTTTTTCTTGTGTGTTTCCAAGTATTTATTATAAAAGCGCTCAGAAGAATTACAAGCCCCAGCACTCCAACTATTTCAAAAAACAAATCCATTTTCTTCGCCTCTTTCAAAGTTTATTATTTTAAATTTAATACATTTTTTTATTTTTCTTTTTCATCCATTCGTTAAACGGTTCCTTAATTTCATCATTGCATAAAGGAATCATCGTAAGGTTTTTGCTGTTTGGGGCAATTTTAATATCATCATAAATTTCCTTGTCGCTAAAACCAATCTTGGCCGCATCTTCTCTTGTGCACCCGTAGTAAATGGTTTTGATTTTTGCCCACTGTATTGCGCTAAAGCACATCGGGCAGGGTTCGCAGGTAGTAAATAAAACGCAATCACTCAAATCAAATCTTTTCAACTTTTTTGTCGCTTTTCTTATTACCCCAACTTCAGCATGCATTGTAGGGTCATTGGTTTTGAGAACGCAATTGTGAGCGCGCGAAACAATTTTGCCGTTTTTTACGATTACTGCCCCAAATGGCCCGCCGTCGCCCGCCCTCATTCCGCTAAAAGCCTCTTTTAGGGCTACTTTCATGAAATCTGTTTTCATAAGTAAAGTAATGGTTTATTGTGTTTTTATACTTTGTTGGAAGCAAAAATTTTGAGAAACTCGAAAGCCGTTACTATTTTGACACTTTGAAATTCTTTCATTTTTAGTAAGTGCTTATCCCCCGAAACAATATAATCAGCTTTTGCTTCAAGTGCTGCTTCCAAGACTTTATTGTCATCAGCATCTTCGCAGGCAAAAACTTTTTGACTTGGTTCCACAAGTTCAGCCAGTTTTAATAAATCATTCAATCTTGAATTAAAACTCTGTTCAGGAATATTAAAATCCCTTAAAACCACTCGCTTGAATTCCTCAATAAGGTCTTTTGAAGTATAGCATTCAATTTTATTTTCGGCAACAAGATGTACTATTGTTGATGAGTTTCCGTTCCAAAACGAAGCCGAAACCAAAATATTAGTATCAAGAACCACTATCAGTCTTTCATCTTTCTGCGTTTGTGAATAATATCCACTACGTCGCTTTCTTTGATTCCATTCACGGTAGCGTTCTTGTTCCATTCCCTTGTCATCGCATTCCATCGCATCATTAGTTCTTCTTTTGAAGGGGTTTTTAATTTTTGCGCAACCAGTTTGCCGCCCATTGAGTCCATCGCAATAGCATCACCCTGTTTGAACTCAAGAGAGTCTCGCAGTTTTTGGGGAACAACTAATTGTCCCCTCGAACCCATTATTGCAACTACAACCATTCCAAATCACTAACACTAATTGCTGCCGAACTTATTAATAAGATTATCTGAAAGTAAGAAAATCTGATTTTAAAGTAATTTGACTTTTGAAAAACTTAAAATACGCCAGCGCAAATTTATTCTTCTATTTTTGGTTTCTTCATCCCATCTGTTTTGGGGCAGGTTCTGCACATGGATGCCATTAAGCTTGGCTCTTGGGGGCAATCAGGATAGAGTCCT
>Ga0247841_10004931_pt1 | contig 22221 bp, 22 predicted proteins | sample LaCruzMarch2015__2_FD_192410 | JGI IMG/M metagenome (GOLD analysis project Ga0247841, IMG submission 192410) | Freshwater microbial communities from meromictic Lake La Cruz, Castile-La Mancha, Spain - LaCruzMarch2015_18m | ecosystem: Environmental > Aquatic > Freshwater > Lake | place: Spain... | reverse complement strand
ATATGCAGCGCTTCAGTAGAGGACAAGGTGCCCCCGTTTTTAAGAAATACAGGCTCAGGCTGGATCACTGCGGAGTACGGCATGCTGCCGCGTTCCTGCCAATCCAGGATAGACAGGGAAGCTTCGCGCGGCAAGCAGAGCGGCAGGACCCAGGAGATACAGCGCCTTATAGGAAGAAGTATGCGTTCTATAGCTGAATTAAAAAAATTAGGCGAGAGGACTATCTGGATAGATTGCGACGTCATACAGGGAGACGGCGGTACGCGCACGGCCAGCATTACGGGTAGTTTTATTGCGCTGGCAGACGCGCTGACAAAATTGAAAAACAAAAAAGTGATAAATTCAATACCGCTCACTGATTATGTGGCTGCCATAAGTGTCGGGATTGTTAACGGCGAGAAATGCCTGGACCTGAATTACGAAGAGGATTCAGGCGCTGAAGTGGATATGAATATTATCATGACAGGCGCTGAAAAAATGGTTGAAGTCCAGGGTACGGCTGAGAAAAAACCTTTTTCAGCAAAGGATTTGAACGATCTTATAACTCTCGCCAAGAGCGGCATAGATGACCTGATAGGCCTTCAGAAAAAACTGATTAAACTCTAAATGGAATTAGTCGTAGCTACCAGAAATAAAGATAAGCTGAGAGAGATAAAAGCGCTTCTTAAAGGCCTTCGCGTAAAGGTATTTTCTCTGGACTCGTTTAAGGGTGTCCCTGAAGTAATAGAGGACGGAAAGACCCTGGAAGACAATGCTGTAAAAAAAGCTGTTCAAGTTTCGAAATTTCTTAAGAAATTCGTAGTTTCGGATGATTCAGGTCTCGAGGTCGAGTATTTAAACGGCGATCCGGGCGTGTATTCCGCGAGATTTTCCGGAAAAAACGCTACCTATAAAACCAACAATGAAAAACTGCTGAAGCTTTTAAAAGGCGCGCCTCTTTCCAAAAGAAAAGCCTGTTTCAGATGCGTGATAGCTGTTGCGGATAAAGGCAGGGTTATCGGCGTAGCTGAGGGCAGGTGCTGCGGAAAAATAGATTTTGAATCAAAAGGGGATAATGGTTTCGGATATGACCCTGTTTTTATACCGGACGGTTTCAAAAAGACATTCGCTCGGATGAGCGCTTCCCAAAAAAATAAGATAAGCCACAGATCCGCCGCCCTTAAAAAGGCAAAAAGTATTATCTCAAACCATCTATCGCTTTATCGATAGTTTTTTTCACCTTATCCAGGATATTGCCTATACCTACCGGTATCACCGTGAATGCAGGGTCTCTTGTGGTGCCTGCGACTTTTATATTTCCTATAAACCAGCCTGCGCTTTCCAATAAAATGCTGGATATTTTAGCAAGCCACGCTGACTCCTGTATCAGTTCTTTTTTCAGCCTTATTTTTATTGTCGCGTCCACCGTATCATCGAATCCGAGGCTTCCTTTTACTGCCAGCTCCATTTCTTTACTGACCAGCTTAAAATTATCAGTATAAAAACGGCTGTTTTTTATTTGAATCGTACCAAAGGCATCTGTAAATATCACCTCTTTTAAATTCGGGATAAATAAAGCTGTGCCGATGCCTTTAAACAAGGTGGATTCCCAAAGGTTTGCATTTTTTATCTCGACCCATGATTTGCCGTACAGGGCGTTCGTAGCTCCTATGGCGCCTTTGAGCTTTATATTGGCGTTGCACATTCCGCTCACTTCTTTTTTTACCAGGCTGGATTTGGTGGAAAACTCATACACGTCCATGTTATTGATATTCGCGTTAATGGAAAAAGGCGGTATGGGGTTATCCAGGTCTATGTAGCTATCCATCTGGAACGCGCCTTTATACAGTTCAGCTGTAAGATGGTAAAAATAAAGTTTGTCTCCCACGAGCGCCACATCAGAGTTGATGCTAGTGAAGTGATATTTATCTGTTTTTATAAAAGGCGCGACAATTTTTCCGATGATCTCTGTTTTGCCAAGGTTATTTACTATGCTTGATTTTACTACCAGGAGTATGTTCGGGGAAGTGATGGTAATGTCCAATAGGTCCGTAGGGGCTTCGCCCTTTTTTAAATCAAGCTTTTTATACAATCTCACGGTGCCATAAAGAGTTCCGAAATCTCCCATATAAGGCACATCCCTGAGCCTGTATTTTATTAAAAGGTCGCTTGTTCTGAAATTATATATTCCTGTGGCGTCTATCTTTGCCTTGAAGTTTTTAGTAGGGGATAACTCGCTTCGGAACTTCAGGTTCTTTTCGAATATCAGGGCTTTAATGGAAGGCCTTATTTTAAGTTCTTTGAAGTGGTACAAAGGGTGCTCGTTTGTAACGTTCCAAATAACCAGGTCTTTTATCACAATGCCCTTGAAGGTGAAACAGGACAGCGATCCCACTTCAACCTTTCTTTTAAGGATAACGGTCAGTTTTTCCTGCAAAAGAGGCTTTCCCATTGTGCACAGGAAAATATTTAGCAGAGAAGATGCCAGCACTGTCAGGCAGGCCAGTATTATCAAGAGACTTAATAGAATATTTTTTCTACGCATAGAGCATATTATATACATATGTGGCCTATTATTCAACCCAAATATATTGACTTTGACGTATATAGTTGGTAAAATTAAAAATTACGCGGGGCGTGGCTCAGTTGGCTAGAGCACCTGCTTTGGGAGCAGGGGGTCGCTGGTTCGAGTCCAGCCGCCCCGACCAGATTAGACTTGGTCGCAGCTAAGGTGATAGGTTGTTAAGCAGGCATAGAGCATTTTTTCTTTCAGGCCAATCTCAAGTTTAAGCGGTTAATTCGTTTTTAGGCTTGGGATTTTTTGTTGACAAGGAGGTGTTTGAATGCCGCAAGATAGTGAAAAGCCAAAATGGGGCAAGCCAAACCTGATTATAATAACCAGAGGGGATAGGCAGGAGAGGGTGCTCTCCGCGTGCAAGGAGGGTGGAGAGACTGCGGGGCCAGGGGCCAGCAATGTGAAGTGTAATATAGTCGCGTGCACGAGTTGCCACGATATCTCATCCTCCTGAAAACTTGACATTTTTAATTTGTGCTCACAATTACAACGATTTTAGTTCCCCCTATCCCTTATTTGTGGTAAAATTAATTTGTTACGTACCGACTTTGACAATATGGGATTTTTTGAGAGAGTAAATTTTTCCCCGCCGAACCCGCACAGAAATTAGCTGGAAGTGAGCGACCCAGCGAACGCCCAGTTTTGGCTTTGCCCAAGCAAAGCCAAAACGGAGCTCGGGAAACACGGGAGCCCGACAGGGCAGTGCCATAAATTAAATTTTAGTGGCTATTGTTTCAAAATAAGTTCGAGCAGCGTTCAATAGCTGCGACCATATAGATTATTATGAAACGTCCCTGTAGCTCAGTTGGATAGAGCATTTGCCTTCTAAGCAAAGGGTCACCTGTTCGAATCAGGTCAGGGACGCCAAATTTAATCAATGAAATCCTTCTTCAAAAAAACCACATATCTATCAGCTATATTTATTATAATGGTGCTGATTTTCCTGGGGTACACTTATACTGCCGGGAATCTGAAATCATTTGTCGCGAAGGAACTTGAAAAAAGTTTCGGGGCAAAGCTCTCCATTGCCCATATGAGGATGAGCTTTCCGCTTTGCCTTCAGCTGAAGGGCGTAAAGATAAACGATACGATAACTATTGCAAAGGTATATATCTATCCGAGCCCTGCGTCGGCATTTTTGAAAAAGACTTTTATATTTTCGAATATAAAAATACTCGAGCCTGTCATAAGGATGAAAAAAGGCCATTATGAAAGCTTTGCGGGCTTTGCGCAGTTTAAAAATGATACCATAAACCCGTCTTCAAAAAGTTCAAAAGCTGTATTTCTTGTTTCCGGGATAGATGTGGAAAACGCCGCTATTATCTATGAAGATGAGAAAGGGGCTGTAATAGAACTTGTTAAAATAAACGTTAATCTTAAAAGCCCTTACGCCTATCTTATGCCGGGCAGGCTTTTGAATTTTAACGCGTCCGGATTTATTAAGAATCAGGATTCGAATATGCTTTCGCCTGTATACCTGACAGGCAGGATAAAAAGGGATTACACGGTCAAAGCAAAACTCAAGGCGCAGGACGTGGGGCTCGCAGTGCTCGGGCCTGTATATGAAAAATACCTTAAGCAAACAGTTGAAAAGGGTAGTTTGGACTTTACCGGCAGGATTTTCGTTTCAAAAAATGATTTAAAAGCTGATTGCTTTTGCAGTATAAATGATATAATATTAAAAGAAGATGTTTCTAAATTGTCTATGCCTATAATAGCTAGTTTTATTTTAGGATTTGACTTTAAAGATAAGGCAATAAAGATAAATAATCTCCAGACTAATTTATTTAAGGTACTTTTCGATAAATCCTGATTTCTTGTGGTGGGTGTAGCTCAGCTTGGATAGAGCACTTGCCTGTGGCGCAAGGGGCCGGGGGTTCAAATCCCCTCATCCACCCCAAATTTTTCGCTTTGCGGTAATTAGGAATTTCTTAGATAGGAGCTGTATAAATGAAGAATGTGAAATGTGTATTTGGTATTATTGTAATCGGTTTTTGTCTTTTATTCATTAGCAATTATGTCTCAGCCGCAGATTCACCGCAACCTCCATGGCGAACAACTGTCTGGCCTGCGATGAGTTCAACGCAGTGGTACTGGTATGAACCGGAGACAAATCTCACGGTCGAGCAGGTTGATGCCATATTTAAGGAAGTGGCCGCTACTAACATGCCTCTGATTGACTATCGGTGCCCCGGCATTAATATCACTGTAAAGAATGTCAAATTAGAGATTGTAAAACCGAAGAAGGGAAAAAAGGCAGATAATGGGTCATTAAAGCCAGAGCAGGTGGTTCTCATAGTGGATACTTACTGGGAAAAAGAATCGCTGCCAAAGAGTGGAAGTGATTCAGCCTATTCCCTACCATTAAATGCCGTTCAGAGAATAAACCTACAGTATATATCGAACGCTAATTATCCATGGTGCCTAAGAATAGCTGCTGATGCCGGTTCAGGCGATTTATATGTTTTTTACTTCAAAGATGAAGATTTTGCGCGCAGATTTGGAAATGCAGTCGCTTCCATCCTCGCGCAAAAAGGCCTCATGCTGAAGTTTTCTAAACTCGGATTATCCATAGCGGACCTTACTCCAGCGCAGGCAGAGGCATTAGGAAAGACAAGGATTGACAGTGCCTTGGTGACGCTCGTTGCTATTGACGGGCCTGCAGACAAGGCCAATATCCAGCCCCTGGATGTGATTACCGAGGTCAATGGCTTCAAGGTAAAGAATTACTCTCATTTCCTTTCGATTATTGAAGGTATTGCTTCCGGCACAAAGATAACACTTACTTGTCTGCGGCGCACAGAGGCTGTGGAACAAGATCAAAAACAGTCTGATTGGAAGCCAATTGTAATTGAGGTGACAACAAAATAGCTAATCCCGTAAAGGTTTTATAGCGAAAGATTCCTCCTTGGCTCATACGAGAGGGATCTCAATTTATTTTAAGGAGAAAATATGATAAAAAAATATCTAATGGTTTTGGTAGTTACGCTTTTATCTGTTGTTTCTACTGGTTGCGCGACTATGCCTACATCAGAACAAGAGGTAGCTAAGCTTGCATTAGAACAAGAGGTAGCCAAATATGCGGCGAACTTTGATTATACGCCGGATTCTCAGGGAGCGCCAGGCTCAGCCGGAGTAACTTTTGCGATAGGGAATGTCAACTATATGCCTAGCGATATACTTCCTGGCGAATTATGGATGCAAGAGTTAGTTGCGATAAAAAAGGTAAGTAATGGTAAGCTAGTTTGGTCCTCCTTTTCACAATTTGATAGTTTAAATAAGGCGATAAAAGAAGATCTGTCAGAGATTCTTCTGGCAAAGGGTTTTGGCATTCGCGGCCCTTTTGATTCTTATGATTTAATACCTTACTCGGATAAGAAAGCCATTGATTTATACCTGGTTTCTGCGCTGGAGCTATCATTTATGTTGAAAGACGAAAAATGGACAGAAACGTATTATAGTACCGGAAATGTTGAGGTTAGCGGGAAAATCACTCTGGCGTTGAGAGAAATTGTAACCGGAGAACTGATGTGGACTAAAAGCATCCCTCTTGAGAAATTCGAACTCTCCTATAGAATACGCGGTCCGTATCAAGTAGAAAGAAAATTTAATCCTATCATGAATGATGTGGCTAAGGGAATAGAGAGGCAGTATCCTAACTTGATGGCTACCATTTCGAAACTTATCGACCCGGAAGAGATGCAAATAATCAAGAAACAGGCTCAAGAACTTAAGAGCAAAAAGGGATATTAAGCGAGGAGGAACAATGAGCAGCGACAAGACTGAAAGCATAACTTTGCATCTCTTACCGCCTTTGCCTTACGCGGATAATGCGCTTGATCCCGTAATCTCCGCAAATACGATCAGTTTCCACTACGGCAAACATCACAGGGGATATGTTGATAACCTGAACAAACTGGTGGCAGGGACTGAGTTTGCCGGTTTAAAATTAGAGAAAATAATAACTGAAACAGCAGGTAAAGCGGACAAAACCGCGATCTTTAATAATGCCGCACAAATATGGAACCATACGTTTTACTGGAATAGTTTGAAGCCTAAAGGCGGCGGAGAACCTTCCGCAGTCCTGAAGCAAAAAATCGAAGCGTCCTTCGGTACTTTTGACGCATGTAAGAAGGAGTTGGCGGCTACGGCAATAAGTCAGTTCGGAAGTGGTTGGGTTTGGCTCGTGCTGGATGACGGCAAGCTCAAGGTGGTCAAGACCGGTAATGCGGAGTCACCTTTAACCAAGGGCATGAAGCCGCTATTGACTATTGACGTCTGGGAACATGCCTACTATCTGGATTATCAGAATCGCCGTGCGGATTACGTTAACGCTGTACTAGACAAACTGATCAATTGGAATTTCGCGGCAGATAATATATGATAGTGATATGTTGAATTATTTCTATGAAAGATCCATCAGCTGAAAATTTAGTAACGATGTTTAAAAAGAGCGCGGAGAGATTTTCTGACAAACCCGCGCTCTTTTTTTCTGATAAGAAAATCAGTTTCAGAGAATTATATCAAATGTCTCTGGGGTTGAGCCAGGGCCTTAAGAATCTGGGCATTAAAAAGGGCGATAAAGTAGCTATATTCCTGCATAATGCCCCGGAATTTGTAGTCAGCTATTTTGCTATTATCAGCATAGAGGCAGTCTGCGTGCCTGTAAATAACATGCTGAAAGAGACGGAACTAGGGTTTATTTTAAAAGATTCCGAAGCCAAGCTTATCATAAGTTCAATTGCCTATCTGGACATCATAAATTTCGCAAAAATAGGAGCTCCTGATTTAAGGCACACTATTGTGATAGATGGTCTTGCGTCAGGCACTTTTAATTTTTATGAAATGGTAGAGCGCAGTGTTTTGAAAAAAGAGGATATATTCATAGATCCTGATGCAACAGCGGCTATCCTTTATACCTCAGGCACTACAGGTAATCCTAAAGGCGCGATGCTTACACATAAAAATCTTATCTCCAACATCAAAAGCTGCATATCCAGCATAAATGTTACCGAAAGAGATAACTTTATCTGTGTCCTGCCCATGTTTCATTCTTTTGCTTTTACTGTGTGCATACTTCTCCCGCTTTCAGTAGGTGCGAGTATTGCCGTAGTTGAGCACCTGAGGCCTTTCCGAAGGGTTGTGAGAAACGTGATAAAAAAGAAGATCACGGTATTTGTCGGCATACCGTCTATATTTAATGTTTTGGCGCACATGGAAATACCGCATATTTTTACTTCCAGGGTGCTGAAGCTTATCGATCCTTTGAGGCTATGTATATCAGGAGCTGCTGCTTTGCCCGTGGAAGTCCTCAAGGCTTTTGAAGATAAATTCAGAGTGCCTCTTCTGGAAGGGTACGGGCTGACAGAGGCTTCACCTGTAGTGTCATTTAACCCTATGCATGGGGCAAGAAAGCCCGGTTCAGTAGGCCTGGCTGTGGAAGGCGTAAAAGTAAAAGTGGTTGATGATAAATCGCAGGACTTAGGATGTAATAAAATAGGTGAACTTCTGGTAAAGGGCGACAATATAATGAAAGGTTATCTTAATAAAGAGGAAGACACGAGGGAAGCGATAAAAGATGGCTGGCTTTATACAGGCGATATAGCAAAGATTGACGAAAACGGATATATTTATATTTTAGATAGAAAAAAAGACATGATAAATGTACGCGGCCTCAATGTATATCCGGTAGAGATAGAAATCGTCCTGCTGAAACACCCTAAAATAAAAGAGGCAGCTGTTATTGGCATGCCGGATAAATTTAAAGGGGAAGTACCCAAGGCATTTATTGTTTTAAAAGAAAATGAAGTTCTTATCGGATTGGAAGTCATTAAATATCTGAGGACAAATCTCGCCTCATTCAAAATCCCCAAGTTTGTGGAATTCACCAAGAGCCTTCCAAAGACAGCCACAGGTAAAGTGCTCAAAAGACAATTAAGGTAAATTTTAGGTTTTTTATTGCTTGACATCTTCTTTATTGTATGTCATACTTTTCATATAAATCATACTAATCATACTAAATTATTTTTAACCTATCAAGGAGAGCATATGAGTACTACATCTAAAAATAAGATTTACGGTTCGGCTACTGTAGGAGAAAGAGGCCAGATTGTCATACCTATGGATGCCAGGAAATCTCTCAGCATTAAGCCGGGGGACAAGCTTATGGTCTTTGCTAAATCTGATATGATAGGCCTTATCCCCATGGAAGAATTCAGCCAGATACTGGATAAAATGTCTGAAGCAATAGCGAGGTTTAAGAAGTGAAGATAGCTACAGGCATAATTTTATTTATTTTATGGCTTTCTGTTTATACAGGATTAGCTGCGGAAACCCTTACCTGGGACGACTGCCTTTATGAAGCAAAGAAAAACCATCCGGATCTGATTTCCGCAGAAGAAAAGATCAAACAGGACGAAGCAGCTAAGACTATAACAGGATCTGTTTTTTATCCTCAGGTAGACGCCAGCGCAGACTGGGCAAGGACAAAGACGACTACAGAAAGAGACAGCTATTCTTACGGTATAAGCGGGACCCAGCTTATTTATAACGGCTCCAAGACTGCAAATGATTTAAAGGTAGCTTCAGAAAATATCAAAGTTTCCCAATATAATTACAAATTTACTTCTTCTGAAATCAGGTTCCGCCTGCGGACCGCTTTTATAAATCTACTTAAAGCCCAGGAACTGTTAAACATTACGCAGGAGATAGCTAAAATAAGGCGGGACAATTTAATATTGATTAATCTGAGTTATGAAGCCGGCATGGAGCATAAAGGCGCTTTATTGACTGCAGAGGCAAATATGACGCAGGCTGAATTTGAGATTACCCAGGCAAAGAGAGAGCTGGAGGTGTATCAAAGAAGTCTTCTTAAGGAAATGGGCAGAGTTGAATTTTTCCCCATAGAGGTTAAAGGAATATTTAAGATTAGCGATTCAGCCAGAAAAAAGCCGGATTTCGAAAAATTGGTTAAAAATAATCCTTCGCTTGGAAAACTCAATGCCGAGACAAATGCGGCATCTTTTGGAATAAAGTCCAAAGAGGCGGATTTTTTCCCTACAATTTCAGCGAGTGCAGGAGCTGACAGGACCGGCGCTGATTTTCCTCCTGACCAGGACCAGTGGAACATGGGGGTTGGATTAAGTATACCTATATTTGAAGGCGGTCTGAGAACAGCTGAAGTTAAACAGGCAAAGGCAGCATATAAGCAGGCTCAGGCAGATGAGCGTAGCCAGAAAGACAGCCTTACCTTGGCGCTCGAACAAGCCTGGTCTGATTTTCAAAACGCCATAGATACAGTAGATGTCCAAAAACAGTTTCTAAAAGCAGCTGAGGAAAGGGCAAAAATAGCAGAAGGCCAGTATTCTCTGGGACTCATACAGTTTGATAACTGGACTATTATAGAGGATAGCCTTGTGCAGGCTAAAAAGACATTTCTTAATGCTGAGGCAGATGCGTTGTTTGCCGAGGCTGGCTGGATTGAAGCGAAAGGAGAGACGTTAGAATATGAAGACTAAAAAGATAATGATATTTTTGGTGGTGCTTATTCTTTTGGCAGGTTCGATATTTTATATAACCGGGATAAATCAGAAAAAATCACCCGATGAAGTGCTAAAAGAGATAAGCCCGGCTGTCGGTTCGATAGAAACATTTATATCATCTACCGGAACAATCTTGCCGAAAAACAGGCTGGAGATAAAACCTCCCGTCAACGGCAGGATAGAAAAGATCCTGGTCAAAGAAGGGGATGAAGTAAAAACAGGCGATACCCTGGCGTGGATGAGCTCTACGGAAAGGGCTGCTTTGATCGATGCTGCCAGGGCTAAGGGAGAAGATGCGCTGAAATATTGGGAGGAGACTTATAAGCCGATACCGCTATTAGCGCCTATTGACGGAGAAGTGATCGTAGAAACGACACAGCCCGGACAGACAGTTACTACCGGCGATCCTGTAATAGTATTATCTGACCGCTTGATTGTAAGAGCTCAGGTGGATGAAACAGATATAGGAAAAATTACCCTGAATAAAAAAGCAATTATCAGCATAGACGCGTATCCTGATACGAAAATCAATTCCACTGTTGAGCATATCTATTATGAATCCAAGACCGTAAACAATGTTACGATTTATGAGGTGGATCTTGTACCGGAAGAGATACCGAAATTTTTTCGCTCCGGCATGAATGCATCCATAGATTTCATAGATCAGAGCAAAGAAAATACCCTGCTTATCCCAGTGGATGCCGTGTATAAGGAAAAAGAAGGAAATTATGTAATAGTCAGGCAGGGTAGTGACGGAGAGCCGGTCAGGGCAGCTGTTCAACTGGGGATCTCTGATGATAAAAACATTGAGGTGATTTCCGGAATAAGCAAAAACGACAGGATAGTGGTAAAGACAAAAAAATATTCTATTCCAAAAAATACAACAGGCAGTAATCCGTTTATGCCCAGCCGTAAAAAACAATGATAGAACTGAAAAATATATATAAAACTTATCAAATGGGCAAGGTGGAGGTAAAGGCCCTGCAGGATATTTCTTTAAAAATAGAATCAGGCGAATTTCTTGCGATAATGGGACCGTCCGGTTCAGGCAAATCCACTCTTATGCATATCCTCGGGCTTCTGGACAGGCCTGATTCGGGAGAATATTTTCTTGGTAAAAAGAAAATTAATGATTTATCAGAAGAAGAATTAGCCGCCATAAGAAACCGCCTGGCAGGTTTTGTGTTCCAGCAGTTTCATTTATTGCCAAGGATAACTGCCCTGGAAAACGCAGAGCTCCCTTTGATTTACGCCGGTAAGCAGCATTTAAAAGACAGGGCTAAGAAAAATATAGAAGAAGTCGGCCTTGGAGACAGGATGAATCACAGGCCTAATGAACTTTCAGGAGGCCAGCAGCAGCGCGTGGCTATTGCCAGATCGCTTGTAAACGACCCTTTGATAATATTCGCGGACGAGCCCACAGGCAACCTTGATTCAAAAAGTAAAGAAGAGATAATCTCGATATTGAAAGAGCTGAATCGAAAAGGCAAGACGGTTATTGTTGTTACTCACGAGCCGGAAGTTGCAGCTCACGCCAAGCGCGTGATAAATATGCGCGACGGGATTATTATTTCTGATACAAAATCCGGGATTCAGCCAAAGGATCTGGCGGAAAACCAGGCAGATGAAATAATAAATAAGATTTTATCCAGATCAGAAAGGACTGCCAGAAAGACAAAGTTTCTGGATTATATGCGCCAGGCAATAGGCGCTATGTTTTCGCATAAGATGAGGTCATTTTTATCTATCCTAGGAATATTGATCGGCGTTGCCGCGGTTATAGCTATGCTTGCTTTGGGGCAGGGCGCGAAAGAATCGATTGAACAGCAGTTGGCAAGCTTAGGTTCTAATCTTTTGGTAGTCAGGCCGGGTTCTTCAAGAGTCCATGGAGTGTCAATGCAGGCAGGAACAGTCACGCGTTTTACCCTGCAGGATGTTAGCGATATCGCCAAGTTATCAGAAACAGTAAAAAGCGCAAGCCCTTCAGTAACCGGCAGAGGCCAGATAGTTTATGCCAATAAAAACTGGAATACCGGCGTGGAGGGAGTTGGCGCGGATTACGCAGCTTTGCGGGCTGCGTCTCCGGTTGTGGGAAGATTTTTCACGGAAGAAGAAGTAAAAATGCGCTCGCGGGTGATCGTGCTGGGCGCAACAGTTGTAAAGGAGCTTTTTGGAGATGCGGATCCGGTCGGGGAAACTATAAAGTTAAATCTGGTTAATTTTAAAGTTATAGGGATTTTGCCTGCAAAAGGAGCAAGCACTTTTCATGACCAGGATGATACGGCTGTGATCCCTGTTACAACAGCAATGTTCCGGGTTTTCGGGAAAGAATACGTGGATTCTATCTATGTGGAGGCAAAAAGAGCTGATTTGCTAGACGTTGCGCAGGAAGAAATTTCCAGCCTGATTATAAAACAGCACCGGCTTAATAAAGACGGAGAAGATTCGTTTCAAATCCGGAATATGGCTGACATTAAAAATACGCTTGAAACCACCACTAAAACAATGTCCCTGCTCCTGGGTTCAATTGCGGCAATATCGCTTTTAGTAGGCGGCATAGGCATTATGAATATCATGCTTGTGTCTGTTACGGAGCGCACCAGGGAAATCGGCCTGCGCAAGGCAATAGGCGCGACCAATAAAGATATCATGGTGCAGTTTCTTATAGAGGCTGTATTGATGTCTTTTATAGGAGGCATAACAGGCGTTGCGCTTGGCATAGGCATAGCGACGTTGATAACTATTTTTGCAGGATGGGCGGTAAGGGTAGCGATATCTTCCGTAATCCTCGCAACAACATTTTCCTTGATAGTCGGGATAGTGTTTGGAATATGGCCGGCCCGGCAGGCATCCCTTTTAAACCCCATCGAAGCCCTGAGATACGAATAGAAATTTTTCAAAGTCATGTAGATATTGCCAGCTCTGGCAGACCTACGAAAAGACGCTCGGACGCCCCAGCGAGGCGTCCTTCGCTCCGCGCCAATTCTCGCTCGCCCTGTCCGGGCAGGCCTGAGGCACATCAGAAACGTTTCGGCATCAGTGATTTTTATATATAAGGCCGCAAGGGATTACGGCGAGGTTTTTATACTGTCAAGACTACCTTCAGTATAAAAAACGAGCCGTAAACCGTAGCGGCCGGCGAAACCAGTTTCAGTGCCGAATGGCCTGCCCGGACAGGGCACCGTGCCCGCTCGAATCGGCGAGGCTTTTCTTTAGGTCAGCCAGAGCTGGCTATTGCAATACAGATTACTCAAAAAATATTCTTGCTATAATATGGCGTTGTGTATATAATGCCGTATGAAAAAAGGATTAAAAAATGTCTACACCGCTTGAAAAATGGGTCAATGAGCAGGCGAAACTTGCAAAGCCTGACAAGATTTACTGGTGCGACGGCTCTGATGAAGAAGCCCGCAGGCTTATAGAAATAGGGATGAAGGAAGAAAAAATTTCCGGAAACCCTGTTTTCCAGGAGCTTAACCAGAAAATCTGGCCTAATGCTTATTTCCACAGGAGCCATCCTACGGATGTCGCGCGCACTGAACACCTGACTTATGTCTGCCATTCCGATAAAGACGTGGCAGGACCGAATAATAACTGGATGGAGCCTTCCGAAGCTAAAAAAATGATGGCTAAATTATCCGACGGGTGCATGAAAGGGAAGACAATGTATGTACTTCCGTATATGATGGGCCATCCTGATTCTCCTTACGCAAAAGCCTGCATTCAATTGACAGATATTTCTTATGTGGCAATAAGCATGCGCATAATGACGCGAATGAGCAAAAAGGCCATAGAGAGAATAGGAAATTCCGATAATTTTGTTAAAGGTTTTCATTCAGTAGGGGATTTTGATCCCAATAAGCGCTTTATAATGCATTTTCCTGACGAACGTCTTGTATGGAGCATCGGCTCAGGTTATGGCGGAAATGCGCTTCTGGGCAAAAAATGTTTTTCTTTAAGAATTGCTTCATGGCTAGGCTATCAGGAAGGCTGGCTCGCAGAGCATATGGTTATTCTAGGCATACAAGACCCGAAAGGAAATGTGACTTATGTCACAGCAGCAATGCCTTCTGCTTGCGGAAAAACCAATCTCGCCATGCTGGAATCAACTCTTCCGGGATATAAAGTCTGGACTATAGGCGATGATATAGCGTGGTTAAACGTAGGGCCGGACGGAAGGCTATATGCGATTAATCCTGAAGCAGGGCTTTTCGGAGTGGCGCCTGGCACATCCATGAAAACAAATCCCAATATGATGCGCACGTTAAAGGCTGATAAATTTTATCCCACGCTTTTTACGAACACCGCTTTAAATAAAGATACGAACGAGCCCTGGTGGGACGGGATAGACGGGAGCGTTCCCAGGAACATAATAGATTGGCAGGGCAATCCCTGGGATGATTCAAAAAATCCAAAAGCTGCTCACGCCAATTCAAGGTTTACGGTATCCATATATAATTCTCCCACGCTTTCAAAGGAATTTGATAATCCGAGAGGCGTGCCTATTTCAGCGATAATACTGGGCGGGAAAAGAACCCATCTGATACCGCTCGTTACAGAGGCATTTGACTGGCAGCACGGGGTATTTCTCGGGGCAAGGACAGGTTCGGAAACCACCGCCGCTGCCACGCATAAGGAAGGCGTACTACGAAGAGATCCGATGGCAATGCTCCCTTTCTGCGGTTATAACATGGGCGATTATTTCAAGCACTGGCTTGGTATCGGCAAAAAATTAAAATATCCTCCGAAAATATATTCTGTAAACTGGTTCAGGACTGACGACAACGGAAAATTCATCTGGCCGGGCTTCGGGGATAATATACGTGTATTAAAATGGATTATAGACAGGGCAAACGGCAATGCGGGCGCAAAAGAAACAGCCATTGGCATGGTCCCTGATGCAAAAGATCTTGCCCTGGAAGGCCTCGATATCCCGAAAGCAAAAATAGAAAAATTATTTGAAGTAAATCGCTGCGAGTGGAAAGAAGAATTGCAGGATATAGAAAAGTTCATCACCCAATTCGGGAAACATACCCCTCCTGAAATCTGGCAGGAGTATGATAAGTTATCTAAAAAGCTGTAAAAGGCCATGACCTTTAACCCGATTTTTCCTTCCGGGCACCCAGGCCTTTTTAAGGGTCATGAAGATACTAGTTCAGTTCGAGAAAAAACCGCTTTTATTCCAGGATCCCGAATTTATCATATCGTGTTCTGATCCAGCCTCATTTATCTCCTGTTTCAATGACATAGAAAATGCGCTTAAAAAAGGATATTATTTGGCGGGCTTTGTGTCGTATGAGGCAGGATACTGTTTCGAAGAAAAACTGGCGGAAAATAAAATATATGATTTTCCTCTTATTCATATGGGTGCATACAAAGCGCCCTTGCATAGTAAAATCAGCGTCAATGCCAAGTCTTGCCAGAATAGCTTGAAATCCCTCAGGCTAAATATTTCACAGCCAGATTATTTTTCGGATATTAATACCATAAGGGATTATATTGCGAAAGGAGATGTGTATCAGATTACATACTGCATTAAATTGTTATTTGATTTTCATGGCGACCCATTTTCTCTCTATACTAAACTTTTACAAGAGCAGCCTGTGCCTTATCCAGCGTATATTGAAACCGATGAGTTTAACATACTTTCTCTTTCGCCTGAAATGTTCATCAAAAAAACGTCCACTCATGCCCTTACTAAGCCAATGAAAGGAACGTGGCCCAGGGGCAACAATATAATCTCTGATCTAATAGCCCCGCTCCGTTTGAAATATGACAGGAAAAACAGGGCTGAAAACGTAATGATAGCCGATCTTCTTAGAAACGATCTTGGCAGAGTGGGAATAAATATAAAAGCGCCCAGGCTTTTCGAAGTGGCTAAATATACAACGCTTTGCCAGATGACTTCCACTGTAACAGGCGAAGTGGATAAAAATACGCCTGTTTACAATTTATTCGCTTCGCTTTTCCCGTCCGGCTCTGTCACAGGCGCGCCCAAGATACGCGCGATGGATATTATCAGAAAACTGGAGGGAGAAGAGAGAAGGATTTATACCGGAGCTATCGGATATATCTCTCCTGACAGGGATATGTTTTTCAATATACCTATTCGCACTTTATTAATCCGGGACGAGGCCGGAGAAATGGGCATAGGCGGCGGTATTGTCTGGGATTCCACGCCCCAAGGCGAATGGGACGAAGGCATGCTTAAAGCCAAATTTGTCACAGAGGGACGGTTCTAGAGCTAAAGCTAGAACCGTCCCTATCTAATATACGTTGACAAATCCTTATAACGTGGTAAAATAAAACAACTAGTAAAAAGATTAGAAAATCTTAGGCCGCAATTGGAGACGACTAACCTTTGCGGCTTTTTGGTTAAAAGGAGGAGTTATCAAAAAAGTAAAGACTTCAAACAAGAACAGGAAATGCAGGTATCTGCATTGTAAGCATATCTTAAGTATATATAATCACGAAGAATATTGCCATGTACACTTGAGCCAATTACTGCAGGAACATGCCGTCAGGGGTTCTAAATATTCATGATAAATCAACCAACGCAAACTTTTTACGGACTGGGTATCGCGCCGAAGATATTGGATATTCTGGAGCGCATAAAATTCAAGGTGCCCACGCCGATTCAGCTGAAAGCAATTCCTCCGGCTCTTGAAGGCAAGGATATTATCGGAATCGCCCAGACAGGAACCGGCAAGACGCATTCTTTTGCCATACCTATGGTGCAGATCCTGGCGCAGAAAAAAGGCATAGGCCTGGTGCTGGCGCCTACAAGAGAATTGGCTATTCAGATAGACGAGGCTTTTCAGGGAATTGCGCGGCCGTTCGGAATACGCACGGCCTGCCTTATCGGAGGCGCGTCAATGCATGAACAGGTGCGGGCGCTGCATAATAAACCGCGCGTGATAATAGCGACCCCGGGAAGGCTTATAGATCACATGACCCACTGGAATATATTGCTTGATGACGCAGTGATGCTGGTGCTGGATGAGGCAGACCGCATGCTTGACATGGGTTTTACTCCGCAGGTCGAAAAGATTTTACGTTTTCTGCCCAAAGAAAGGCAGACCATGCTTTTTTCAGCCACCATTCCTAAAGAAATTATGCAGATAGCAGCCAGACATATGAAGCTTCCCGTGAATGTGGAGGTTGCACCTTCAGGCACTGCCGCTGAAAAAGTTACTCACGAATTATTTGTTGTTAAGAAAGATTTTAAGCTGCAGCTTTTAGCTAAACTGCTCCAGCAATACCGCGGGCCTATTCTTTTATTTTCCCGCACCAAGCATAATGCAAGAAAAATTACGCGCTCAATCAGGGATATGGGGCATAGCGCCGCAGAGATACACTCTGACAGGTCTCTCGCCCAGAGAAAAGAGGCGCTCGGAGGATTTAAAGCCGGTAAATATAAGGTGCTCGTGGCTACTGATATTGCCGCCCGCGGGATAGATGTGACTGGTATTGAGGTGGTTATTAATTATGACCTTCCTGACGACACTGAAAACTACGTGCATCGCATAGGCCGTACAGGCCGGGCAGGCAACAAAGGCCATGCGATATCTTTTGCCACGCCTGACCAGAGAGGCAATGTCCGGGATATAGAAAAACTTATAAGAGTGTCGCTGCCTATTTCTAAGCATCCTGATATTTTTCAGGAACAATTCAATCAGTCCTCGCATCAATCTTCGTATAAACCTTCGTACCAATCTTCGCGACAATCTTCAGACAGGCGTCCAAAAAATAATTACGGCCATAAACGCCATTCGCAGCAAAAGTCCAAGTTTTACCGTTAACAAGAAAGGGTGATGTTTGATGTTGGACGCTTCCAGAAAACGATATAGAATCCGAATTATTGCGCCTAGCTACCCGGCGTTTAATATTTATTCATATACTGCCGCCAGAACTACTGCCCTGGGGCCCATATGCGTGGCTACCAGTGTAAACGAAATGGAAAGGTGGGACGTGGAGGTTATTGATGAGAATAACCTGCGCAGGTATGGCCCGCGGGGAATTTTAGCCGGGGCAGATCATGAGTTATTACAGAGCCAGAGGCCGGCTGATGTAGCGGGTTTTTACGGAGGCCTTACAAGCACTATCCCCAGGCTTTATGAAATAGCGCGTTTTTATAAAAGTAAAGGCGTTGTGACCATAGCAGGGGGGCAGCATTTTTGTAAAGAGAACATTAAAGAAGCCCTGACTTCAGGCATAGATTACGTGGTTATCGGAGAAGGAGAAGAGACCATAAAAGAGCTTCTGTGGTCTCTGGAAGGCAAGCAAGAGATCAGCGAAGTAAAAGGCATAGCCTATTTAAATAATGATAATGTGGTTTTTACCCCTGGCCGAGAGCCTTTGAAAGATTTCGATAACCTGCCTCTGCCGGATTTCTCCCTGGTGCGTTACGCAAAAATCAAACTTTATCCCGTAGAGAGGATACGTGCCTGCGGCATGGATTGTGAATTCTGCACGGTGAAAGGAAAGCCTAGGAAATCTTCTCCCGAGAGGCTTCTGGAAAGGATAAGCTTTCTTCTTGAGACTAAAGACGCCAGGCATTTCTTTATAGTGGATGACCTGTTCGGACAGGAAAGGGATGAGACAATAAGATTTTGCAATATGCTTAGGGATTATCAGAAAAATACAGGCAGAAGGCTGGATATGACTGTTCAGATAAGGCTGGATAAGGCCAGGGATACAGAGCTCTTGTCAGCAATGCGCAGCTCAGGCATCAGTACAGTGGCAATAGGTTTTGAATCGCCTATCGAAGAAGAATTAAAAGCCATGAATAAATGTCTGAAGCCCGAGGACATGCTGTCACTGGTTAAGATATATCATAAATTCGGTTTTTTGATTCACGGGATGTTTATTTTCGGTTATCCGGTGAAAGAGGGCATAGATTTCAAAATGTCTGCAAAAGAACGGTTGAAGCGTCTCAAGAGATTTATCAGAAAAGCAAGGCTGGATACCATACAGGTTCTTTTACCCGTGCCTTTACCCGGCACAGAACTGCGGGAAAGGCTCGCAGCGCAGAATAGGATCTATTCTGTCCGGGATGTGGGATGGGAATATTATGACGGCAATTTTCCGATTTTTGAGCCTGATAAGCCTATGACCGCAGAGGATGTACAGCATGCGATAAGAAAGATGATGGGTAAATTTTATCAGTTTAAGTACATGTTTATGATAGGGCTGAATATATTTTTCTTCCCGTCCATTGTTTTCTTTTTGCACGATATCAAGACAGGATGGAGGATCTGGTACAGGTCGTGGCGTAACTCGATGGTCCGTTTTGGCGGCTGGATTACTTTCAAAAACTGGACATCGAAATTCAAAAAAGGTAATTTTTCAGAAAAATTAAAACAAGCAAAATCCCGCCTAAAAAAATAGACAGCAACGGGGTTGTGTTTTTCCTCATTATTTGATATATTATAAAATATACAATTAGGGAGACAAGCATGTTTATTTTAGGGGCGTTTGCGTGGTTCTGGGTAGTATTCGGCATTATTTTCCTGATAAAGCCTGAAAAATTCAGAGCTGCCTTGCAGTCAAAAGGATATGCGGTCTTCAAAAATTATTTGTTTTTAATAATAGCATTCACTTCGTTATTATTACTAAATCTGGCATTCAGAAGTTCAGCAATTGCGGCAAAAGTGCTGGCAGTTTTTGGCATAATAGGCATGATAAAGGCGTTTTTTATCCTGAAGTCTAAAGCAGCTGAGAAAATATTTTATTGGTTCAGCAAGAGGTCAGTCAGATTTCTAAAGGCCCTTGCTATTTTTTATATTGCAGTAGGAATAACAATATTATATTTTAATAAATAAGGAGCAATTGTGGACGTAGCTTTGTATATAGAGGTATTAAAAACCGCTTTCCTGCCTTATATTAAGGATATTCAGAATTTTAATTTTTATTTTCAGAATCCGGTATTCTGGGTATTTTTCCTGGTTTTATTTCTTATGCTGGAGATAGGCTGGAGTTGGAGCCCGGGCAAAGCGTTTTCCTTTTGTACGATTATAGCGTTTACTTTATTGGGGTCTAAGTGGATAGAAAAACCTATAATAAATTTTTTCACTATTCAGGGTTATTCTTCAGGCTTTGACCCTTTGATATTAAAAATAGCAGCATTTGTCATAATTTCTATAGTAACGATATATTTTGTTTTTATAGAAGATAGTACTTAAACCGGGTATATGTCAGGACATTACATAGACAAAAAAATATATTATCACGACACAGATGCGGGCGGCGTGGTGTATTACGCCAATTACCTCGAACATCTTGAAGAAGCGAGGTTTGAATTTTGTCTTTCAAAAGGCGTCAGCATGGTGGAATCAGCAAAAGAAGGCGCGATATTTCCGGTGGTGCATTTCGAGATAGATTATAAATCGCCTGCCAGGTACGGAGACGTGATCAGGATTTTTACAAGCATAGAAAAAATAGGTTTTTCTTCCATTCATTTTCTGCAGGAGATTAAAAAAGGGGAACTGACTCTTATAAAGGCAAAGACAGTGTGGGCCTGCGTGAACGAAGCATTGAAACCCCGGGCAATACCTGATAAAATAAAGGGGCTTTTAAAAAAGGAGAAGTTATGAATGTATTCAGCATATCAGAGATAGTTGACATGGGCATAGAGAAAGAGAAGAAAAGGAGAGATTTCTATGCAGCTGTTTCGGAGTATTTTAAGGAAAAAGATATAAAGGACCTTTTCTTAAAATTGAAAAACTGGGAAGATGAGCATATAAAGAAATTTTCAGAGATAAGGGATTCCATAAAAGAGCCGAAAGAGACAGAGACGTATGAAGGCGAGATGGATGCTTATATGCGAGCGCTTGTGGATGATAAGCTTTACAGCCTTGTCCTTCCGGCAAGTTTCAGCAAAAATATAAAAACGCCCATAGACGCTATTTCTTACAGCATAGGTTTTGAGAAAGACGCGATACTGTTTTTTAACGAAATGGTCAGATATACGGTTGATTCCAGAAAAGAGATAGTAAAAAAACTTGTCGATGAAGAAAAGCAACATATCGTTTATTTAGCTCTTCTCAGGCAAAAGATATCCGGAAAATAGGAGGGGGTAGTAATGGGAATGTTTCAATTGATCAGTAACGGCGGCATTACTATGTATGTCCTTATATTATGTTCTATGGTATCCATAGCAATTATAATAGAGAGGATTTTGTATTACCAGAGGCGCTCAGGGGTAAAAAGAGAAGATTTCATGGCTGATATCAAAAATCAGCTGGATCGCGACAATCCCAGGCATGCCATGTCCATGTGTATGGGTATGTGCAAGGATGCGAATACCCCTTTTGCCGATGTTGTATGCGCGGGACTGAACGCTCATGGCCGGGGGGAAAAAGAAATATCCAGCAATATGGAGAGGGCTATTATTGTACAGACGAATTTATTGAGCCGTTTTACAAGCATCGTAGGCACCATAGGCTCTACAGCTGTTTATATAGGGCTTTTCGGAACAGTGCTCGGGATAATAAGGGCGTTTCACGATATCTCCAGGACCGGTTCAGGCGGCATCAGCGTTGTTATAAACGGGATATCAGAAGCGCTTATATGCACTGCGGCAGGATTATGCGTGGCTGTACCGGCTGTTATTGCCTATAATTATTTCGTTAAGAAGATAGATAATTTTGTCACAGATATGGAATTATGCGCCTCTGAAACCATAGACCTTATTTCCAATAAACAAAAATGATCAAGCGGCCGGTAAGACAAAGAGTAGTATCAGAAATAAATATAACCCCTTTCACGGACGTTATACTGGTTTTATTGATAATCTTTATGATAACCACGCCTTTGATCCTTCAGTCCAGCATAAAGGTAAATCTTCCTGAAGCTGCGAGCGGAAAGCCTTTCACGAACGCAAGGCAGATAAATATTACCGTCTCTAACGATAACGCGGTGTACATTGACAATAAGCTCGTTACAAGAAAAGACCTGATATCCCAGGTCAGGACAGCGCACAGAGAAAATCCTGAAGTGGAAGTGATACTTTTCTCAGACAGGATGGTAAGGTTTAAAAATGTCGTGTCTATTCTGGACGACCTCAATGAGATAGGCGTTAAAAATCTTAATATAGCCGCCAAGGTGGAAAATTAGCATAAATAC
>Ga0247841_10004928_pt1 | contig 22227 bp, 16 predicted proteins | sample LaCruzMarch2015__2_FD_192410 | JGI IMG/M metagenome (GOLD analysis project Ga0247841, IMG submission 192410) | Freshwater microbial communities from meromictic Lake La Cruz, Castile-La Mancha, Spain - LaCruzMarch2015_18m | ecosystem: Environmental > Aquatic > Freshwater > Lake | place: Spain... | reverse complement strand
ACTCTCTGTGCCAACGCTTCAGCTGCTTCTCACGTGCTATGGCGGCATTGATATCTGTAAAATGCTCAAAATGTAATAGCTTAAAACATTTATACTTTTCAACAAAGCTACCTGGATTTATTTGATTCTTGTATTCCCACTCTCTTTTCTTAAGACTATTAGTGATTCCAATATACAAAACCGGTTTTGAATTACCAAGAATATAAATGTAGTAATTATATTGCTTCATAATAAGAGGACAATGTTTGCAGATGCTGAAACAAGTTCAGCATGACAATGGGGGGTTCCTCGCCACACAACTGGCTACCCTTCCACTATACCTTCCCCAATTTGACACGTCAATTTTGAGTGTTACAATAAAATTAGCCAAAAAACAGTACTCCATTGACAAAAACAGCACCAAGTGCTACGCTTGAAAGTTCTAAAAGTCCCTCCTCTGGTTGAGGTGGGCAAGATATGGCGCTAGGTAACGGATCTATAACGGCACGAAAACGGAGGAACCTGATCATGAAGCGCACGACGACGACCCTGTTCTGGACCTTCCTCGCCCTGGCCATGCTGGCCTGCGGCGGCGGCAACAGCAACCCCGGCAACGACGGCGTGGAACCGGACGTGGCCAACGACACCGGCAGCGAGGTCGACGTGATCGACAACGACTGCAGCAACTGCGCCGAGGCCGACGTGGCCGGCGACGAGCAGACCGAGACCGACAACGACACGCCCGACGTGCAGCCGGACGGCATGGTGTGCACCGACGGCGTGTGCTGCGACAGCTACCAGTGCTGCCAGAACGATCGCTGCTGGGCCATCGGAGAAGACACGACCGAAACCGACGACAACCCCGCAGACGGTGACAGCACCACCGAGCAGTGCTGGTCCGACGACTACTGCGAAGCCGACTTCTGGTGCGAACCGGACGCCCACAAGTGCCTGCCCGACTCCGTGCTGGAGCCGTACAAGTTCCTCGAGGGCAACTGGAAGTGCCTCGAGGGTGAAGGCCACGTTGGGGAGGTCGCCCCGCTCAAGCTGACCGGATACGACGAAGCCACGCAGGCTGTGAAAGCCCTTGGCCTGATGGTCTGCAAAAAGCTGACTTTCAACTACGCCGGAGACACCCTCACGATGACGGCAACAAAGGGGGGCGCTACTCCTTGCTACAAGGCCCTCTTCGACAGCAACAGCAACCAGATCAGCTTCGATTCAGATTCAGCTGGCCAGTATCACTGGGTCTTCGAGCTCCAGTCCGAGTGAACAAACCGGCCGCAGGAACATTCCTGTGGCCGGTCATTTTTTTGCTTAAATTTGAATTTCGAGTATCTCTAAACTATCTCGCGAAGCAATCTTCTGTCGCCTATTCTATTCTGCCCCGGGATGCACATAAATATATCCGTCAAAAAATTCATACAGTTTCATTGACGGATCCATACATTCATCCGGATCTCCATCACTACTACTATACGCGCCAACACCATACCCAACTAAGAGTTTACTCTCCACCGTAGACCAGGTAGAGTCTGTATTACCCCAACCCCAATTATCCTTAACCTGAACCTTTGGTTGGAATCTACAAACCTTCTTACCATTGTATGTATCTATACAATTAGTTTTGTGGGTAGAATCACAAACAGGCAATGCCCCATCTACATCAGCTTTTTTACACTCATAAAGGCTATTGAAATTAAAGTAGGCTTCTTCACAAGCACTGGCTATACCTAAACCAGACGCAGACAAATCAGCACTCGTGGTATCGCCAAAACGCTTTTCTTTTGGTCCTTCACAAACATTAAAATTCCCGTATAAATGGTCACAATCTGAATTATCATTACAAGCGTAACCATAAATATGACCAACAGCATCAAAGGGCAACTTCAATCCATAAGTACCAGGAGCAGTACAGATACCCAACGGCTCGATAATGTCAGCAGGATCATCAGGATTCACCCATGGTCGTTGACAACGCGGTTTATGATTTTTGAATTTACCTGTAATATCAACATCTGTTGATGAATTACCCCAATTTACCCTAAGTTCTTTTATGGGCATTTGATTATCTGATGCCCAAGCATAAAACTTCAAACTAACATCAAGTGCGCCATCAAACCCCTCAAGATTACCCTCTGTTCTACCGTTAATTGTAATTTTACCTGGGATCGCACCATAAATCTGATTACCTTCTTGATCTGTTTTACCTGTTGGAATAACAGCCGCCACAATTGGCGCGCCATGGGACAAATCATTAGTAAACGTTTCATCTGTATCATCTGTATCAGGGACATTTTGAGCCAAGTTGTCAATATATTTACCCGTAGGGTTAGTTACCGTAGGATGAGTCCATCCCCAGCCTTTAAAAATCTTAGCAAAATATGTTTTTATGCCTGATATAGCATCAACAAGTTTTTTATTATTGCACATTCCTGTTTTTCCGTTTTCACACCCCCAAGGTTTACCACCAAAAAAATCTGGATGGTCCTTTACTTCTTTATCTGAATAAGGACTACCGCCAGGAGAAAGAGCATCCACCTTTTCCGACCCTAAAATCGTTTCCGATATAACCATTAGATCATCATCAAGTTTTGATTGAGAAGCACTACCCATCGGCGCGCTATAAGAACGCGGAATAATATAATCTGCCGTACCTGAACCTGTTGTATGTACTTTTTGTGAAGAAGCAACAGTATCAATCGCTTTTTTGTAAATCTCATTTGTATAAGCAGCATTTTTATTTCCACCCGTAACATCTTCATCATTTACTAAAACAGCTTTCTGCGCATAATCTTTAAAGACAAAATCAACCTCTAAACCTTGTCCTCCCCAACCACCAGAATCATCACACAAAGAAATCCACAAACCTCTGTATCGATGATTTTTATCAAACATAACTCTTAGCCCGAAATAACTTTCCCAGTTCCCCCAATCATAATCACCATAAGCAACATCACATGCACCCATAAGATATTGCATTCCACTACTATCAGCAGAAGATTTACCCGAATTAACACCCGGAGTAAGTTGGCACCAACCTACAGCATCACCGGGGTTTGTAACACCACAAACCAATCCGTTTGGACATTCCGAACCATTCCCCTTTGCATTACAACGTACGTTCGCGCACACCTGCTCGGATATATTTCCAGAGCCTATACATTTACCATCAAGATTAGCAGTAATAGCACCCTTATCTAATTCCCAAACACCAGCCTTTGTACACTGAGCACAAGCAATTGAGGTCCATTTCCCATCAGCCCCCTTAAATGCAGGGGGAATAACACCTGTTGACACTGGTGCTGTTCCTTCGCAAACTCCAGTGATATTACTCTGCCCTGTCAAAGTGTTTTTACAAGTCTTGTCTTCAGTATTCCAACCCGTCCCCAGAAACAAAGGTGCTAACCATCTCATATTTTTGCTCGCAACACCAGGGTTCTCCTTCTTATCGTAATAATTCCAAGGATCTCCTTTTGGCAAGACTACATCATCACCGCCAAAAAAATAACGATTAACATTTCTTCTGTCTTCCGAACTTTCATTCCCTCTACCTTTTAGCTGGCCCTCTGGCGGAGTTACCGACGGATTTCCTGTATTCGTTTGTGACCCAGACCAAACCACTTGCCAATATGACCAATCTGTCCAAGGACCAACATATCCAGTCTTAATATCTGATGGCTGCTGAGCACTGGTTCCATCGTCCTTATAAAATTTATAATTATCCATTGTACCAGTGGCAGTTACGTAGTTGTTTTTTCCCCAATCAATAGTTTTATCCCTCGGATCACCTGCGCTTTCTTGTGGTTCGATATTCTTATCAAAAATTGGACCAGATTCATCACTATTATAATGTGGGGTTACATTATAAGGGATGAAAAAACCATTAAAACTATGCGTTTTATCCCCAAAATAAGCATCAACATATTGCTGGCTTGCTTTATACCAATTAGTGGCTTCCATCCAAGACTTGTCTACATTCCCCAACCCCTCATTACACCAATCAGACCAGGAATGATTCGTGTCGCATTTTATCACAATACCAATGATTTCGTCTTCGTAAATTTCAGCTGTGGGAATGTCTGCATAAAACTCTGCATAACTATCAGCGTCTTCATAATTAGTTCTCATGCTGTAAATCCAGTTTTTCTGGGGGAAATTTCCATAATCATAGGTATCTGATATAGAACCAACTGCTTTTATATAAGGAGTGGCAGTAGATGAGTCATATTGCTTTAAACATGCAGCTTTGGCAGCAGCAGTGGGATAAGTAGCATTTGGACACAATTTATCTTCATCAGCGTCAGACAAATTACTAAAATCTGCATTCCGTCCTTTAGCCTGTGTAGTAAACACAGCCCCAGCTGCAGTTGGATTATATCCGGCTTCTTCATAGGTATTCTTAATATCCTGTAAACCAGCCAAACTATCTGTTGGATACCAAGTTAAGCAAGGATTTTGAGCTGGGTTGTTGTTGATAGTGATACTCTTATCTCTTTCTAAACAATACCCCTGCCAACCATAGTACTTATCAACTAATAAATCATTAGATGATTTGATCATGCAAATTCCGGCCTTGCCTTTATCTGCACCACACGAGTAAGAACTGCAGGTTGTTTTGGTTTTAATATTAACTGCTACGGTAGGGTCATTGCTCTCAAAATCACACTTACACTCAATGTCTGGTGATTCTTGACAATAACCTGTTTTACCTTCGGCCATGGAATCAAATTGTAAGGGATAATATTTTATTATAGAACCACCGCCATAAGTACGCTTACTATAATAACAACCATAGTCACCAGCTTCAGTCATATCATCCGCTAACTTATGATCTGCTGTTACTAACGGATCAGCGCTAGGCGGAGTACCAACCATTTGCTTAGTCATATAAGTGACTACATTGACATTAGAAAAAGCTTGCGCGCCAATTGTTTTAGCTGGGAATGGTGCATCTTCTGTGGGATAAGCACGACAGGCTGGAGATTGAGCATTCTCAAATATACCGGCCTTCTCGGGATTAGCACGCACACAGGTACCACTTAAACAACGGCATGAATCTTTAAAGTTTGCTGCCGTTTTCGCTACGCCACAAAACGTAGAGCAATCAATATCTTTCTCGCAATAATTTTTGCCATTACCAAAGGAAGCTGTGTCCGGATAAGCATCATAATTAACCAATTTATAGTCTGGCTTGTCTTTTATTGCAGACACATCAAAAGCATCATAAAAATGTATCGGTGCGCTATTTGGCATAGCATAGCCAGAGTAATCATAAAACTCCCAACCAGTAGGACGCGCAGCATAATTGGCTGTTAAGTTTTTGTTATCAGTTAAGATATTGTTTATAACTGTAGCACCAGTTGGCAATATAGTCGTTGATAAACTAGTCTCAAACGATGCACACTTCGGCGAGTCAGACCCACCAGTTAACGAAGTACACACCCCCATCTTATCGCAAACCTGTTGGTACTTATTCAAATTTGGATCCCAAGCCCAATGAGAACTCTTACAATCATACCAAGCACCACATTGGCGGTCGCGAACAACTTTAATAAGCGAATTACTGTCACTTGGATTAGTTCCTGTTCCAGGAACCTGCGTCCCGGTTGGAGAAAGATATGATTGCGCTGCATTGACTGTTAACTGCGAATTTGTTGTATCATTAAACATCAAACAACCGGTTTTACGACTAACAGAAGTACATGTTTTATCAATAAGTTCATTATTCAAATAATAATAAGCGCGACCAATTCCGTTTCCAGCAGGATCATCTGTAGGATCAACAAAAGCTGTACATAGATCTTGTTCACCCGGGCACAAACCGGCCCAACCAGCATACCAAGCATCACTTGATTTCTTTAAATGTTTAACTCCATCCTTATAATATTCAACAGCATAGCTCTGTGAATCCCCACAAAACTTATCTCCTTCGACGCCCTTAATAAACCAAGCTTCGCCGTAAGTTTCGGCAGAAATTTTCCCCTTGCGCCATTCGCACAGTTTAGCTCGAGGATCTTTAAAGAAATAAGAAGCATCAGAGGCATCCTTATATTCTTCGCAAGACAAAGCGTACGTTGGGCAAAGTGGCGAATTCAATGAACCAAACAAATCTGGGTCTATCTTATAAAAATTTGTTTCCCAAGTATCGATTGTTTCTATTTGTTGATTTGGGTGCTGCGGGTCTGCAACGACTTTATATGTTGGCAAGCCCAAAGCCATACATCCTTTTTCTGTGTTTTTACAAGACATTTTTTCTTCATTCACCAAATAAATCATGGAATCAGCTACGTTTGTGCTTGTTTTTACTTTACAAACAAAATTCACATCATCCCACAAATACTCTTGTCCATCATTAAACTGATTTGCCGCACACGCAGAATACATAGGTGTTGGCTCAAAGTGAGAATTGCCAGTAGCATCGATATATTCAAACTCACATTGTTTAGCATTGTCAGTACCAGTGATTTTCTTAACCCCTGTATAAATACCGCTATTAAATCCAGACGGTATCATAGAACATACGACCTCGTCCGGCACTGTTTCCCAGGAATCTTTATTAAATGCAGAAAGACTATTTTTTGTGTCAATTAACGCCTCACAACCCACCTTGTTTGCTGAACATAAACCAGAGAATGATTTCAGGTAGTGTGTGTTGCCAGCTCTATCATTATATTCTTTACAACCAACTTGAGCTTGATCCAATTTCTCATCAAACAAGGTTGCATTACAACTATCCGGTGTTTTCCAAGAATCTTTTATAACATATTGAACGTCTGAGACCAGTTTAACTTGAAGATTATCAATATACGTAGGCTGTGCGCTCTTAAGTTTAATCATTACTGATTGAAACGCTTCAGCTTGAGAAATACTAAAATTGTAAGAATATAATCTCCACGCCCCCAGATCATTGTTTGGTATTGCAGCAGAAACCTTATTCGTAGTGACATTTATATCAACTGAAGCTTCAAGTGGTGCAGAAGTATCTTTTGTTTTAGCCCAAAAACTTAAAAGATATTCGCCCTCACCTAGCGCAATCTCGCTTGATTTAAGTACTAACTGCTTCATTTGCGCCACCTGTCCAACTGGTAGGGTGACTAAGTAAGCATCAATATTTTGTGTGGTATCAAATTTTGCTAAATCCCCTGTTGTGAATTGAACATTCAATAGAATTTCTTCATCACCAGCTTGATTCCCCTTATAAGCCTTGCAACCAGCTACTTCAGCAGAACAAACCTTGCTTTCGCCTGGGATAGTCATGAAAATACATTCGCCATTTGTCACATCTCCAGCAGTAGATTCTTTCCAAGTACCTTTTTTATTAATACAACGAACCTTGGGCGAATCTATAGTACCATCACCATTTTCATCATAAGGCACATACTTTAGCGTTCTTCGATATGGATGACAATCTGCAGAACAAGTAATTGTCTTTGAATATTCACGATAATAAACCGAACCACCATCATTATAGAAGGCGCGACAATTTGGATTTATTTGCGCTTCAAAAATTTCTTTATTGCAAACTAAATTATCTGGCGCATCCGAAGTATCTGGAATGCCATCAGCATCATCATCTAATAAATAATAGGCTTGTAATTGATAACCAGAACTTTCCTTGGCTTCCCACGTATAAAAATTTTTACATTGACTTACCTTTTCTGGTAATGGAGCGCAGAGTCTGACTTCAGAAAAATAGGTTTTTGCTTCCTTACCTAGAGCTAAATCTTCCATACTAGTAAATTCTTCGCAACCAACAGCTGCAGCAGTACATTGTTTAGCTGTTTTAGGAATAAAGTAAACCGGGAAAAATCCTTTATCGAGGAAGCTGGTATCTTCTTTAAAAGTACTATAACCATTACATTCTTGTGGACAATAATCTGCAAACGACGTAATGCCGTTCATAGTTGAAGTTCCATCAGTAACCTTATAAGCCTCGCAACCAACTTCATCAGCAGAACAAAGCTTGGCAAAACCAGCACAACCTTTCACTTTATCTGTTGCTGCGGCGTCATCAGTTTTATTTATATCATAATCTATTAGTGGTCTACCATAATCGGCAGAAGAAAGAACTGATTTAATATTATAGCAACTGAAATATTCAGGCGCCTTCTTTAAATATAAGGCGTTTTTAGTCCCATATTCACTATATTCGTGCATAGAGGCAGCTGAAGGACTATCAATTTCTTCAAAAACAACATTGTCAACAACAACCTCACCACCATTTGAAGCTATTTTTATTTTAACCTGCCCCTCAGCAGGTTCACCAGCATTACTATTACTAGGTTGCAGCTGAACAATCTGATAAACAGTTTCCCAACTACCAACACCCGCCGCTGACAAATCTTTTTTCCCTGTGATGAAAGACGTAATATCCATCGATTGTCCCCAAGTAGAATCATCATCCATAAGCGTTAGTGTGATATTGGCTGCAGTGTCTTTTTTCTTAGCTTTAGCTGAAATAGCATAATAACGCGTATATGATTTAGGCACGACAGACAACCCCGTATAGTATGCTGCTTCATTAGCCGTACCATTTAGGCTAAGTGCAGCTAAACCACCAAAAACGTCTGTACTTAACTCTAATTTCTTTTGAGCGGTTGTCACTGGGGTAGCTGGGCTTGCAGTATTAATCCAACCAGTTATCTCATTATTATTATCCTGTGCAGAAGTAATATCGCCTGTGAAAACCTCAAATCCACCATTACCAAGTAAACTTGTCCCTAAACCAACACCAGTGCGTACAAATCTTGTACACCCCTCGTCTCCTGGCTGACACTCGAAATCTTTAATTTTTTTATTTAGAAAAAGCGAATCTGTTGCTGGTACTGCAAAATTCCAAGACCAAACCTGGTCAGCTCCTTTAGCCATCTTAACACTGTATTGCTTACAACCAGCACTATTAGGATCGCAACCTGTTTTATCAACTGTATTTAATAATAAACTTGCCTCTTCTCCTCCATCAGCTTTTGTCATAAGACGGCAACTATCATATTGTCCAGGACAAGTAGAACCACCGAAACGGAAAAGATTTTCTTCAGCTGCGCAATAACCCCAAGCTAAACACTTCCCGGTTTCATCTTGACGCAAGCAACTTTTTAAATCAGCGCAAACTGGCGCCCGTTTATCTGACCCGGCACCAATTAAAACTGGACCAGACACTTCTGCTTCGCACCTTGACTGAGGTGCGCGTAAAATCCATTCAGGGTCTACCAAATGGAAAAACTCATTTCCAGTTACATTAAAATTATCCATGGCATATTTCAAAGTAACTGTTTCTCCTTCTTCAATCTTACTAGCAGCAATTTCCCAACCAATAGGAATAATACGAGCCTTACGTAATTTCATTAAATTAGAATAACACCAACCCTGTTCAAAACAATTACTCGTTTTATCGCGTCCATCAGTGGCTGGAATAAGTGGTAAATTACCATTAACCTTACCACTTTCCATCGCATCTTTAAGGGAAATTGGTTTATCTTGCTCAGCTGATCTAACGGCTTGCGCAAAATCGCCATCAGCTACGCAATTAAATATCTGTCTATCTTGCGGACAACTAGTAAACTGAGTTAATAAATCGACTGACTTAGAAGAAGATGAAAAACTAGTTTTTTGTACTTGTATAGCCTGTGCTACTTCTTTTTGAATTAAAGCTTTATTTTCAAAAACATATTGCTTTGGTTGATAAGCTGCCGGGTTTGATGTGACACCTTTTTCAAATAATTTTTTCAAAATTAATTCAGAAAAAGCCTTAGAAACAAAAGAATTCAAGAATGCAGCCACCATGCTTTCTGGTATTTCCGTAAGCACCTCTTTACTGGAATCTGCTTCAGACTTCTGCATGTCTTTGGCATCAACAATTTCCTTCTCAGTTCTAGCTTTGCCCGCAAAAGCTGGCGTTTGAATTGTTATTCCAGCCATGGAGGTTTTAGGCTTTTGCCCCTGTCCTTCGGTACGTTGATCTTCTTGAGCCTTGGTCTCAGCTGCTTGTTTTTGTTTAAGATCATCATCAACCTTCAAAAAAGTACCTAATTCAGCATATTTAACATCAAATGCGATTGAAGCCGATTCCTGCAAATAGGCCAAACTCATAGCACCAGGATCTTTTTCAAAAGCCTTATATTTATCGTAAACACCATCACCAAAAGATTCCCAATTGTCTATAAACTTCGAAAGAGTACAATCAACCGGTTGAATAATCATACCAGGATCCTCCAAGTTTGGCAGTTCGAGCCCAATCATGATACTTATTTTTACATTCGGATTAGGGTCGCAAATATCAAAACCTGTTTCTGCCCAAACCTCAGAACGCAAATTATCCAAAAAGGTTCCCACTGTCGCGTTCATGATATCATCTTTAAATTTTCCCCAAGCTTGCTCATAAAACATAGCTCCCTGTCCCCATTCACCGGTCGCCATCCAATTAACCGTTTGCTCGGCTAGCTTTTGTGATAAATAAACCAAGGCATTGCGCAAGACAATCGTGGCCGAAAGCATTAAGCCCTTTTTGAGACGATCTAACACCGTTTCTTTAACTTCCTTGGTTGTATCCGCGGTAGTATCCTTGACGTTAGTTGTCACATCAGAAACTGTACCCGATACTTCTCCAGTTTCAGTATCAGCATAAGCAACAGCTTCGTGCTTAAACAAAAAAACAGGATTGAACAATTGAAAAATAAAAAAGAAAATGACGAGACCAACCGCTGTTTTCCTAAATAATGAATGTCTTGGGGAATTCATAGTATTTTTATAAAAATTTTATTGTATTTTTTTATTAGCTTCTTCATAGGCGGTTTTATACAATTCTTTCAAAGTAGCATCATCAACCTGGTTCAAAGTGGCATCATCAATACCTTGTTGTCGTAAAACATTTTTAATTTCTTCAATGGAAACTGTTTCAATTGAAGCCATAATCTCTGTGGGGGTCTTGGCTGGAACTTCTTCGATTGCCTTCGTAGTATCTACACCCATCTGTTTTGCAACCTCTGGATTTTCTTTTAAAAACTTGGCATATAAATCTAGTAACTCTGTATCAGTAACAGCATCAACTTGTTCCTGCGTAACCTGGCCAGATTTTACAAGTAAGGCTCTAATCTGAACCGCTGTTAATTTCAATTCCTCTTCTTTAACTATTTGCTGAGTTTGTTCTTCTGTATATAATTCCGCAGTTCTAAAACAATTTTGTCCGGCAGGACAAGTTGGATCTTCTCCGGCCTTAATTTCTTCGATGTCTGTTTTTCCATCACTGTCTGTGTCGGCTAAATATGGACTAGTTTTATAAATATAAAGTTCCTCAAAATCATTAATACCATCAACATCAGTATCACGTTGTTTCAAAACAGCAGGATCTTCTTGTGCTATGGGGTTTATGACTTCAATCCCCTCTGTTCGTTTGGCCATATCGGAAAGCTTAATACCCCCTGGCATGGGAATTTCTAGAATGTCGCGCATTTGGAAAAAGGTAAAAATAAAAATTAAAATCGCCAGCGTAGCTAAAAATACCATCGCGGCGATTTTTTTTCGTTGCTTTTTTTTGTAAGTATAAAAATTATCCTCACCTTGGCTATCTGCCGGTAAACCTGCAGACTGCTCGGGCCCGACAAACTTGTTTTCTTCTGGATTGCTTCCTTCCGCCATAACGTAAAAAACTAAATTCTAAATATCTTAGGAATTTCGCTTATTTTACTTCTCCGATAAATTCAGTAACCGAGTAAATTATATCACATTTTGCTTGTTTCAACAAAAAAAGTGGATAGTTTTCCACAATTTTGCGAGGAGCCGACCGAAACGATTAAAGCGACGAAGCAATCTCTTGATCGCATCCTTAGGAAATGAATTAGAGATTGCTTCGTCGCTCCTTAAACAAAGGTGCTCCTCGCAAACCGATGGAGCTTCCCCTTGTTTGGCTGGGGCTCAAAATTTTGAGCCCCTACTAAGCAACTGCACCAACGTTACCCAATCTCCCAAACTCAATTCCTCGGCTCGTGCATTCGCTTTATACCCCATCTCAACTAAACTCTGCTGAACAACATTTTCACCAAAGTCTTTGAGATTATTTTTAAGTTGTTTACGCTTTTGACTAAAGCCTAATTTTACAACTTCAAAAAACTTTTCAGCCTCGACTTTAAACCTGTCTTTACGAATATTTTTTATCTCGATAATGGCGCTTTCTACTTTAGGACGTGGGAAAAAACTATTTTTTTTGACCAAGAATCTGATTTTCGGTTCAGCAAAAAACTGAACAGACAGAGAAAGGACTGAATTCTCTCCATTTTTACTACAAATACGCTCAGCTACTTCCTTTTGCAACATCAAAAGCATAGATTCAGGAGCATAGTCTCTCTCTAAAAATGCTTTAAGAAATTGACTGGTAATATTATAAGGCAAATTGGCGATGACTCGATATGATTTGCCCTTGAAGGCCGCGCGGATGGTACTATCATCAACTTTCATGATATCAGCGGCCAAAAGTTGAAGTTTTGGTAATTTTTGATCCTCGAGGCAATGGATCAACTCTTTATCTTTTTCCACGGCCAAAACACAATGCGCGCGGCCGCAAAGTTCAACTGTAAGCACGCCCTTCCCTGGCCCGACTTCAAGGATATTATCTGTTTTTTTAATATCAGCAACCTGAATAATTTTTTGTAAAATATTTTTATCAACTAAAAAATTCTGACCTAAGTATTTTTTTGGCCGAGAATTTTCCTCAATTTTATTCTTTATTTCGTTCATAAATTTTTCATCCGATTTGCGAGGAGCCGACCTGAACGATTAAAGCGACGTGGCAATCTCTTAATCAACTCCCAACGTCATTGCGAACCCGCTATGGGCAGAGGTGAAGCAATCCCCGATATCCCAACTACAAGTTAGTTACTTGTCCAAATCCTCATACCAATCTTTGCTCAAGTCTTGCCACGTCTTGTTTTCTTTATTAATTAATTCCTCTTTCTTTTTTCTTGATCCAGCCTTAAGCTGCTTTTCTCTCGCAATTGCATCACGAATATCATCATATTCTTCCCAATAAATTAACTTATTCAACTTATATTTATAACTAAATGAATCAACGTATTTCCCTGTTTTATGCTCCCAAACTCTTTTAGTCAAATTTGAAGTAACGCCAGTATAGATAACGGTATTATGTTTATTTGTCATGAAATAAACAAAACCCTTTTTGTTCATATTATATCTCCAAAAGTTATTTTATTGAGGAAACGCTAGCAGTTCACGGTCATTAAGATTTCGGGGATTGCTTCGGGCTACTCAGAGTGCCCTCGCAATGACCCTTAGGACTCGGGTGATTTTTTAGCAAACCACTCCACTGTCTCGGTAATCCCATCTTCAATTTTTGTCTGGGGAGACCAACCTAGCTTTTGCTTTATCTTTTCCGCACTCAAGCAACTCACCTTTTGCCCAGAAAAAACATCTACATGTTTTGGTTCAAAATCCAAATCTAGACTATTTTGCACCATTTTAAAAACTTCATTAACCGTTGTTTGTCTACCTGTGCCGACGTTATAGGTATCATTTTTATCACTTTTAAAAACACATAAATTAGCAGCTACCACATCGCCCACATAAACAAAATCTCTGGTTTGATGTCCCTCGCCATGAATCATGATTGGTTCTCCAGCTAACATTTTTTCAGCGAAAATGGCCACCACACCAGCTTCGCCCTTACTATTTTGTCTTGGACCATAAACATTAGCATAACGTGTAATACCATAATTCAAGCCCTTTTGTTCAGCAAAAAAACGAATATAATTTTCAACCGCTAATTTTGCAATTCCGTAAGGCGAAAGTGGAGTGCAAGGATAATCTTCTGGCGTCGGGATTATTTCTGCTTCGCCATAAAGAGCCCCGCCCGTGGATGAAAACATGATTTTCTTAACGCCATACTCCACGCAATTATCAAGCACATTTAAACTGCCGATGATGTTAATGTCAGCATCAAAAATAGGATCTTCCACTGAACGATTCACATTAATTTGCGCTGCAAAGTGAAAAACATAATCTGGTTTTTCTTTAGCAAAAACTTCAGCCAGTTCAGCATCACGAACGTCAACTTTATAAAAAACCAAACCTTCTGGCAAATTTTCTTGCTGACCAGTAGAAAGATCATCTACTACTACAACTTGATAGCCTTCTTTGATAAGCAAATCAACCTGATGCGAACCGATAAAGCCCGCTCCGCCAGTGACCAAAACCTTGCCTTTGTTTGTAAACATATTTCTGTTGATTTAGTTTATTGACTCGCCTTCCACTGTTCAAAAGGTACAAGTCCATCAATTTTAAACTCGCGATTAATCGGTTCTTGCTTAATTGGTTGTTGATTTTCTTTCCACAAATAAACAAAAATAAATGAAAGACAAATTAGAATCAGCACCAAAAAAAATAAAATTATATAGCGCATATTATTTTACTTGCGAACGCAAATAACTTTCGACAAACGGCATTAATTCTCCATTCAAAACCTCATCAACATTCGTGGCTTCGAAATCAGTTCGGTGATCTTTAACTAATTTATAGGGGTGAACAACATAAGAGCGCGCTTGGTTTCCCCAAGCAGCCTCAGTATATTCCCCACGCAAACGCGCTCGTTCTTCTTCCACTTCAGTTTGATAATATCGTTGCAGTTTTGTTTTTAAAACACGCATAGCTCTTTCTTTGTTTTGCGCCTGTGAACGTTCATTTTGACAGGTGACGACAATATTAGTCGGTATATGTGTAATGCGCACCGCAGAATCAGTTGTATTAACACTCTGCCCTCCAGCTCCACCAGACCGAAAAACATCTATGCGCAATTCTTCTGGCTTAACATCCATTTCTACACTATCCGGTAAATATGGCAAAACTTCGACGAGTGCAAATGATGTGTGGCGCAATTTTTCCGCATCATAGGGCGAAATACGTACGAGTCGATGCACACCACCTTCGGATTTTAAATAACCATAAGCATGTTTACCTGTCACTTCAAAAAGCACACTCTTAATACCAGCCTCTCCACCGTACGAAGTATTAATTATGGCTGTTTCCAACCTTGTTTTTCGCAAAAACGTAAATACATACGCAATAACATTTCAGCCCAATCTTGAGCATCCGTTCCGCCAGCTCCTGCATGAATAGCAACGATAGCATCTTCCGCATCATACTCACCAGAAAATAAAAGGCTGAATTCTTCCTGCGCAAAAACTTTTTCTAAACGTTCAATTTGTTTTTCGACATCAGCGCTTAAATTGACCGATTGATCTTCTTTATCAATTTCTGTAATTTCTAATAAATCTTTTAATTCTGTTTTTATTTTGCTCCAAAGATTTACTTCAGTTTCCAGCTCACTGGCGCGTCGAGCAATGGTCGCGGCTTTTTCCTGATTATCCCAAAATCCGGGCGCGCTCATTTCATTTTGTAACTTGATAATTTCTTGACGCTTCTCATCAATCTTAAGCAGTTGTGAGGCCGTTTGTAAACGGTCGCGCAAAGCGGCAATGCGATTGATGAGATCTTGCATATTATTTTGTTCTTTCGGCCAGTTTAACAGTAATAGTTTTTTCTTCTTTATCTCGAGCGTATTTAACTGTTATCTCGTCTCCGGGAACATACTTATTTACTTCTTGAAGTAACGGATGTTCTAAATCAATCTTAACATCATTCACGGCTAAAATAATATCTTTTTCTTGTAAACCAGCGCCAGCAGCTGGGCTATCTGGAACAATGGCTGTTTCATCTACGCCATGGCCACTTAGAATTAAAGCCCCATAGGTATAATTTAAACCTTTCTCCGAAGCAACAGCATCATCAATTTGCACGTAACGTACGCCAATCCAAGGACGCACAATTCTGCCAAACTTTTTCACGCTTTCAATAACATTTCTAGCTTGATTTATCGGAATGGCGAAACTGATTGATTGTCCTTGTTGAGAAATAGCGGTGTTGATGCCAATCACTTGGCCATATAAATTTAGCAATGGACCGCCAGAGTTCCCTGGATTAATGGCGGCATCAGTTTGAATAGCACCATCGATTATTTCGGCACCACTATTAAAATCACCTGCCGTTATGCGCCGATCGATACCACTAACAATGCCGCGCGTAACTGTATTTCTGAATTCGCTAAAAGTATTTCCAATGGCAATCACTGTTTGGCCCAATTCAACAACATCAGAATCACCCAAATCGACGACCGGTAAATTAGTCGCTTCGATTTTCAAAAGAGCCAAATCACTCACAACATCACGTGCGACGATCTTGGCTGGATATTTTTCAGAGTTATTTAAAATTACTGTATACGCTGCGGTTTCATCAAAAACTACATGTTTATTCGTGACAATCAAACCATCGCCGGAGACGATAAAACCCGTTCCCCCACCAATCTCTTGCGTTTGTTTGGCTTCTGGTTTTAAAGTAATTCCATTATTTTCTAAACCAACAATATCTGGACCTGTTTGGTTGTAAATATTCTCTAACTCTTTGCTAACGACAATGCTCACAACAGAAGGCGCCACTTTTTTTACTGTGTTAATGGTGGCTGAATCTTCTTGATAAATTCCATCACTATTTAATGAACCATTTATATTGCTAGAAATACCCAAAAATTCTTGTCCCCAAAAACGATTCATTAAATAAGGACGCAAAAACAGAGAGCCCAAAGCCCCACCCAAAGCGCCAACGAATAAGCTGATAATTATAATTAGAGCCAAATAACCACGTAATTCTTTTTTTTGCATACTATTTGTTTTGCCGGATTTAATCCGGCATCCAGTCATGTTTTAAGGATATGGCTGGACACCGGATCAAGCCTGCCTGCCGGCAGGCAGGTCCGGTGATACAGGTAAATTTTATTGTTTGTTTTATAATAAAACACCCTGCGAAACGCAAAGTGTTTGGTGAAATCATTTCTTTAATAAATCTAGAACATTATTGTAAACCGCGCCACCACCAGTAGCTGAATTAAATTCACGCATCATACTTTCGTAAACCTTAATGGTCTCGCGCAAATAAGGGATGGCATAAAAAATTGCTAAAAACAGTGGAACAATAATCAAAATCAATTTCAGAATATTCATAATGTGCTGCATGAGAATATAACGTTTTATTTTCATGAGCATGTGGTGCGTTTCCTTACTATACTCTAAATTTTTTTGTAAAAGCTGTTTTATTTCCTCCTCATGCATATAAAATTAGCGAACACGACAAACTTTAAACCAATCTTTAAATGTTTGCATTATTTCGGTTAGTTGTTTTTTGGTATAAGTTACTTTACTTAAAAATTCTGGGTCGACCAAAGCATTCGCTGGACGAAATTGCTGTAAAAAATATTTATCTGCGCCCTTAATTTGGCGCGCCATGGCTACAATATCGCTTTCGGAATGCAAAGCTGGCAAAACCGTAGAACGAAACTCGTAAGGGATCTTGCCTTCTTTTATCATTAAAACACTTTCTTTGACTTTCTCCAAGTCTGAATCACGAGTCACAACCTTTAAATATTTTTTCCAAGGGGCTTTGATGTCCATGGCGATATAATCAATTAAGCCTTTATCAATGAGCTTTCGGATCACTTGTGGTTTATGACCATTAGTGTCGAGCTTCACAGCATAACCTAAATGTTTTATTTTTTTAATAAAATTCAACAAGTCAGACTGCAAGGTTGGTTCCCCTCCCGTGATGCACACTCCATCGACTAAATCTTTACGACTTTTCAAAAACTCAAAAATTGTTTCTTCTGAAATTACTTTAGCAATACCTTTGACAATTTCTGGGTTATGACAAAAAGAGCAGCGATAATTGCATCCAATAGTGAATATGGTCGCTGCTATTTTTCCTGGGTAATCGACTAAAGTCGTTTTTTGTAAACCACCAATGAGCATATATTCGGGCGTTTATCTGCGTCGAATATTAAAAATCTAATTTAAAGCCTTGTCGTATGTTTTGCGATCGCTGAATTCTTCGCGCTTACCTTTATTCCAACGGTGAATTGGGCTTAAATAACCAACAACGCGAGAATACACTTCACATTTTTGACGCTCCATCTTTTGTGCTGTCATATTTGTTTTAATTTAATATTTGTTTTTTAATATTTTTGATAGCCTCATCTGTATAGCCCATTTCTTCGTCACAGTAAGGGCAATATTCATGTTCACCTTCAATGTAACCATGCTGAGGACAAACGCTGAATGTTGGAGTAATTGTGAAGTATGGCAACTTGAAATTTTCAGCAATTTTTTTGACTAAAGCTTTAGTGCTTTCAGCGGACGGCATACGCTCGCCGATAAAACCATGTAAAACTGTTCCGCCAGTGTAACGAGTTTGCAAATCGTCTTGTAAACGTAACGCTTCGAAAATGTCATCGGTGTAACCAACCGGCAGCTGGGTGGAGTTAGTATAATACGGTGCTGCATTACGAGCGACAAAAGCTTCTTGATTGGCCACAATAATGTCTGGAAATTTTTCTTTGTCTAAACGTGCAAATCGGTACGCAGTACCTTCTGCTGGTGTGGCTTCTAAATTGAAAAGTTCATTATTTTCATTTTGATAATCCATGCAACGCTCACGCATAAAGTCTAAAACTTCGCGCGCGAATTTATGACCTTCTGGCTCAGCAATATTTACTTTCAACAAATTTAAACAAGCTTCGTTCATGCCATTTAAGCCAATGGTGTTGAAATGATTTTTCCAATATTCACCAAAACGTTCTTTAATAGTGCTCAAATAATGTCTGGAATATGGATAAAGTCCGCCTTCGGTAAAACGTTCGAGAGCATTACGTTTAATTTTCAAGCTTGTTCTTGCTAAATCCATTAAAGTTTTTAAACGTTCTAAAAATTCTTCTTTGTTTTTTGATAAATAACCCAATCGGGCCATATTCACTGTCACAACACCGATAGATCCAGTTAAAGGATTCGCACCAAATAGACCACCGCCACGACGACGTAATTCGCGATTGTCCAGACGCAAACGGCAACACATGCTGCGGGCGTCTTCTGGACTCATGTCGCTATTAATAAAGTTCGAGAAATATGGAATGCCATATTTGGCTGTCATTTCCATGATTTTGTTGATAATTGGCGCATCCCAATCCCAATCCTTCGTGACATTATATGTTGGGATAGGCCAGCTTAGAACACGTCCTTTTCTGTCGCCTTCTGTCATCACTTCAATAAATGCGGTATTGAACATGTCCATTTCTTTTTGAAAATCACCGTAAACTTCTGTTTGAGGTTCCCCACCGCGCAGAACAGCTTCCTTGGCAATATTTGATGGAACAAATAAATCGAGAGTTACATTAGTAAATGGTGTTTGGAAACCAACACGTGTTGGCACATTGATATTGAACAAAAACATTTGTACTTGTTGTTTGACTTCATCGTAAGTTAAATTGTCATAACGGATAAATGGAGCCACATAAGTATCTAAACTAGAAACTGCTTGTGCGCCGGCTGCCTCGCCCTGTAAAGTATAAAAAAAGTTAACAAGTTGGCTAAGGGCAGTTGTAAAATGTTTTGGTGGTTTACTTTCAACCTTACCACGAACGCCGCCAAAACCTCGCAATAATAAATCTTTGAAATCCCAACCGCAACAATATGGAGCTAATAGTTGTAAATCGTGAATATGGAAATCGCCGCTAATATGAGCTTCGCGGATATCTGGTGAATAAACTTTATTTAACCAATAATTAGTGCTGATGCTTGAAGCGACATAGTTATTCAAGCCCTGTAATGAATAATCCATGTTGCTGTTCTCTTTAACTTTCCAATCGAGCTGACTTAAATAACTTTCCATGAGTTCATCGGAATTGATCATGCTTTGGATATCACGCATTTTGGTATGCTGATCGCGATACACAATGAAAGCCTTGGCCACTTTTATTAAACGTTCTTCAATTAAAACTTCTTCAACAAGATCTTGAATTTCTTCAACCGCTGGGATGGAACGTTCATGAAATTTTTTATTTAAAAGTTCAACAACGCGATCTGAAAGTTTGTCGGCCGTCTCTTGATCTGGTTCGCCGCAGGCGCGCATTGATTTAAAAATAGCTTCAGCAATTTTTTCTTGTTCAAAATCTACAATACGATCATCACGTTTTCGAATCTGGATAATTTTGTTAGCAGTATACACCATAGAATGTTTTAAATAATTTCCCCTCCTAGTTTGTTAAAATCTTCGTAGAGACTAAAAAAATAGCCCCTAAAAAACTTGCTTTGCAGCGAATTTCTTGTCTCTATTGTACCTCATTTTAGGGGGCGCAGGCAACTTCCTAAATTTCTAATTTTAAAAGGCTAAATTGGCGTCAAATTATGTGTCGACAAACACTTTTTTTAAGATAAAATTTTTGACTGTGGATAAGTAAAAAAAATCCCCACCCACAAAAAAAAGAACCGCATACAGAATGCTCTGTATGCGGCTTAAGGGCTAGGCGTCGCTCGGCTGCGCCTGAGCGATCAACTGAAGCAGGTTCGGGCCGATCTTCTTGTCTTTCAGGACGAAGTCGATCTTGATGGCCAGCGTCGGATCGGTGCAGGCGGCGGCGATGACTTCGGTGGTGATCTGATCTTCGCCGTAGATGGTGATAGCCACGGGCTTGCTGTGACAGGACGTTTGGCAGTAGCCGACGAGCTGCTCGAGGATGACGTCCCCGGTGTGATCGCCGACGTTCCAGTCCGTGATGATCACGTCCGGCTCGAAGGCCTCGAGAACCATGAGGGCGTCGACGAGGCTCGCACAGCCGTGTACGTCGTGACCACCCTCCATCCCCAGGTAGCGCGCCAGCTCGACGAGTTGTTCGTCATTCGAGGTGATGAGTAGAACCTTTTTCATCGTTCTCGGCTCCTTTGGCTTCCGCCTGTGCTTGTGATTTCACTAACTACAGAGAACCTTTTCTCTACTTTGCACTTCCGCTCTATTCGTCTTCGTCCGGGATGACGACTTCGGCGAGCTTGAGTAGCTCCCTGAGGAACACGGCATCACGGAAGACGATTTTGACGTCGCCGAGCTGGGCCAATTCTGCTTGCCTGCTCGCGACCAGCTCTCTCAAATCGACTCCGACCATGACTGCGAGAACTGCCTTCTTATGCCAGGCGTACTCGAGATAACTTGCCAGTTGCTCGAGGATTTCCTGTGCTGGTGTTTCCTCGACCTCCAAGTCGGTCACTATCACGTCCGGACAGAAGTCATCGAGGACAGCGAGTGCTTCTGGGAGAAACGTTGCCCCGACAGCCTCGTTACCATGAGAATCCAGCGCCAGGATCAGATCGTTCATATCGTCCGAGAAAGGCGCGACGATCAAGTACTTTTTTCTCTTACTCATCATGCCCTGCTTTCAGTCTGGCGCATGTTGCTGAACAAATTTGACCAGAGACGCCACGAGCGCCTCATCGGGTTTCACGATGAAGGTCACGTCGAACGACTGCAGAACAGAGACGACGATAGGACCGAGTTCAGGTTCGGGCGTAGCGAAGATGGCGAGCGGCAGATCCCTGCCCTGCGACTGCACACCACGCAAGTGGAGGAGAACTTCGCGCGACCAGGCGTTGATATACCGCTTTTCGCCCCCAGGCACCGCGTAGAAGTCCGTACAAGCCGCAACTACTGCTACGGTGGGTTCCCACTCAAGAACAGCAGTCAAGGCTTCACCAAGCGTGTAACAGACCTTGCACGACACGTTAGCTGAACGCTTCAAGCCCTTTACGAGCTTATAGAACCGCAACGGAAACGGCGCGAAGAACAGGACTCTGATTTCTTTCATGGTTTCCCTTCTCAGGCTTGCGCCAACTCGAGGATCTTTTCGACGTAGCCGCTTTCGCGCGGGATCATCTGCACGCCCTGAGACCGGGCAGTACGGATCATTCCCGGTTTTTCGATCTCATCACAGGGCGTCAACATAACGTAATGTGTCGGGAACGGCTCTTCCGTGTTCACCGACAGCCACAGCGCAGTGAAAAGACCGAACTTACCATCGAACTTGAAGTCGATCACAACGAGTGCCGGTTGATACAGGTTGAACATGTGAATCGCGCCGAAGTAATCGAAGGACTCGTGAACAACGTAGGCCGCTGCTTCCAGAGCCTCACGAATATCGCGGCGCCGTTCATGACCATCGACGAGAAGCAAGACAGGTCGATTCCCCATAGCACACCTACTTTCAGGCTTGCGCCAAGCGCAGGATCGCGTTGGTGAATCCGACTTCCTTGAAGATACCAATCGCCCGGGAAGTCGTGGCCGCCCTTCGAACCATGTCCCAGTTGAGGCCGGTTGTAG
>Ga0247841_10004926_pt1 | contig 22233 bp, 25 predicted proteins | sample LaCruzMarch2015__2_FD_192410 | JGI IMG/M metagenome (GOLD analysis project Ga0247841, IMG submission 192410) | Freshwater microbial communities from meromictic Lake La Cruz, Castile-La Mancha, Spain - LaCruzMarch2015_18m | ecosystem: Environmental > Aquatic > Freshwater > Lake | place: Spain... | reverse complement strand
TTGCCATTAGGGTCAGAAGGACGAACACCAGAAGACATTTGAGCATTAGTATTCTTATATTGTGCAGGCATCATAGTGTTAGATTCAGATCCAGACATGCCTTTTGCTCCTAAATAACCAGCAAAAACACTAACTCCGTATGCGATAATTAATAAAACTAAAATAGCTCCAATTCCATAGTCATTCCATAGCTTCTTTAAAGAGACTGTCATTATATAAAATTAATGATAAAATAATTTTTAGAATACATATTAATTATTCTAAACAATTGAATGAAAGAAATTTTTTATTTAAAAATCTTCTAATTCACTTTCAGAAACTTCATCAATTTCTGCGTCAAATTCACTATCACTATCATTTAAATTATCAATCATATAAGTTTTCTTAATGTTCTTTGCTTCTAAATAAGCTAAAATTGCGTTTCTTTTTGCCTCTTTAGCTTTTTTCCTGGCTTCTTTATATAATTCAAAATATACTTGATTTGGTTTTTTAAGCTGAATTGTTTCTAAAGTATTCTCTAAAGACAAATCGTTTTTGCTTATTTCTTTTAATTCATCGCTATTCTCCTCAATATCTTCAGTTAAGTCTTCAAAATCAAGATCTAATGAAATATTTTCTTCTTTTTTATCTTCTTCATCTACTTTTTCTATTGATTCAACTAAAATATCAATTGGTTCTAAAGTTTCTAAAATATCATTATGTTTTTCATCTTCTTCTTGAAAATTATCAATTTTAAGTTCTTCTAAATTATCATTTTTTTTATTATCAATTTTAAGTTCTTCTAAATTATCATTTTTTTTATCATTCATTTTAAGTTCTTCTAAATCCTTTACTTGGTTTCTTGAAGTTTTTATTAAACAATTATCGAATAAAGGTTCATTATCTATTACCATTATTTGTTTTAACTCTATTTCAATTTGAAAATTTCTAGATGTAAATTTGATACCTTCTATTTCCAAAATTGATACTATATTTGTTTCATTTGTAATTTCTTCCATTGTTAATGGAATTTCTTTTTCATTGTAAATTTTAATAGAAGGAACATTGTTATGATTGTTCTTAATATTTGTTCTTACTAAATAAAGTTTACCTGATTTATATACTCTAATTGTAGAATTAAACGCGGATTCAATGTCATTTTCTTCTAAACTGCTTTGAAACCAAGTATCTCTTTTATCAAATATTAGTTTTTGACATCTTTCTTCTAAATTTTCAAACCAATTAATAAGACTCTCAGAGTTCTTATCAAACATTAAATCACAATAATATTTTTTACCAGTCTTAACAAATCCTTGTCTTGTTTGACTTTTACATGTTTGTATGTATAAAGGTTTTTTATTGTACTCAATCTTAGTAAAATATGCTCCTCCTTGAATTCCACTTGGATGTGCTAAAGAAAGCTTTGTAAAATCAAATGTTTCATTTGGTTCAATAATATTATCCATATTACTCAAAATATAGAAAAATTAAAATGTATTAACACGCATAAATTTTAATTTTATTTTAATTTTATTAAGTATGAAAGACTCTTTAGTTCAACAATGTTTAGATATTTTAAAACGTGATGATATAAAAAATGAATTTAAAATGTTATTAAAACCAGTTATAGATTTTATACTTTACGAAATAAATCCATATATTTATATTACTGTTGCTTTAGTATTTTTAATATTTATAATGATTTTAGCTATTCTTATTATTTTAATAATGTTATTACGTAACAAACAACTTATTACAAAAATTTTAAATTTATAAAAAGTTGCGTTGTGTTTTAGGAAAGATATACATTTAATTTAATAAAAACTAATTTATATTTTTTAATTTATATTTTTAATTTATATTTTTATTTATATTTTTTAATTTATTTTATTCTCATCAAATTATATAATATGGCAAAACAAAGACATAGTCGTAGACATAAAAACAAAAGCAGAAGTCGTAGTTATAAGGGAGGTAGTTATACTTCAGCTTCTTCTTATGGTAGTTATGTAAATGGATCTCCTGATTCTCAATTTTCTAGAACTTTTGATGCAACAGGACCTTATGCTTCAAGAATTGGAAGTGAATATGTAGGAGCTCAAGGTCAATGGTCTCAACAACCAGCTGGACCTTCAGCCGAACAACTTAACCTTGTTCAATCTGCTGGTAAACGTAGAAGAAAAAGTAGACGTGGTGGATTTTTTGGTGAGGTTATTAACCAAGCTATTGTACCTTTTGGTCTTTTAGGGTTACAACAAACATATAAAAAAAAGAGTCGTGGAGGTCGCAAAACTCGTAGACATTAAATTTATTAAATTTTTTATATTAGGTATAATTTTTAAGTTCACACAAAAATATTCTTTATATTACATTTCATAAATATAAAGAATATATCCAATTATATTTTTATATTTTTATAATTTTTAAGTAATAACATTTTTAAGTATAATATAAAAAAAATGAAATATTTTTAGAAAATATTTAAATAAGCATTTAAAGTTTAATAAGTTTTTTAAAAATATTGCGCAATAAAATGTTACATGATTTCTTACAATTATCCAGCAACCAAGTAATTGATGAAAACAAAATTTTGTTAAACAAACGAGATTTCAATAAATTTATGCTAATCGAAAATGAAAAAGCCATAATGAATGAAAAATTAAATTACTATATGGTAGAAACAGATAATAAAAATAAAATAATTTGTAAAAATAAAAATAGGCGTAAAGACCTTTCTGATAAGATTACGAAAATGAAAATCAATCAAATTAGTTTTAGTGGGAATATACTTAATATCAAGTCACAAGTCGAAGAATATATAAAAAAACTAAATCGTTATACAAAAGAGATGAGTGATTTACAGAAAGAAATCGTGGTTGAATTTAAAATAATCAAAGATTCAAAAAAAAAATTCGATTATGAAACATTGCCTAGTGTAATGGAAATAGAAATATTTGAGAATAAAATGGAAGAAAACAAAAGAAAAAAGATAGATGACAAAGATGGAAAGTGGAAAAAATTCCTCAAACGAGTTGCTTTGCTTCCAGATGATATATTATGTGAAATTCAAACCTATTTTACGTATGAAGTCAAAACAGTTGTTTTGGTGCAAAAATATGAGCCACTAAAATTATTTCATTCATTGAATGCTTATTTACTGAATAAATATGTTTATATCATCTATAAAAAATATTATCATTTAATCACTCATAATAATCTAAAAATGAAACTAAGTTCTATTTGGAAAGCTCTTTATAAAGATAATTTTATTATTGAAGAAAAAAAGTGTATTCCTCCTTTAAAAAAATTAAAACCTTTTATACAATATTTATTTATCTTATTTACTGAATACGAACGTCCACAATATTGTTTTGAATTATATCGTGATATTATTATCTTGAAAAAAAAATTAGATGAACCTGTGATTGAGCCATTTGAATTTGGACTACGTTAGAATAATATTGAAGAATAAAATCAAATATAAATATAAAATTATTTGAAAGAATATTATGTTTTGTGTTTTATTCTTTTTTCTTATATTTTTTATCCTTTTAACATTTAGATCAACGCGTTGCTCTAAAACACTGACTTTAGTAAATAATAATTTAGTGAGTAATAAACTTTAAATCTTAAATTCTGTATATATTAGTATAATTTTTATTATTTTTTTATCAGATAAAAATAATAAATGAATATTGAACCAAAGGTAGATATATTAGAAAATCAAATTCAACAATGGGTTCAAATAGATAATCAACTTAAGCAAATTACTGGAAAAACTAAAGAATTGAGAGAAAAACGTAACTCGCTAGAAAAAAACATTACAAGTTATGTTTCTTCAAATAATCTATCTAACGCAACAATTCAAATTGGAGATGGTAAACTAAAATTCGCAAAAACAAAAGTTCCAGAACCATTAACATTTAAATATTTAGAAAAAACATTAAGTGAAGTTATAAAAAATGAAAATCAAGTTAAAATTATTATGGATCACATAAGAGAAAAGAGAGAAATTAAAGTTGTTCCGGAAATAAAGCGGTTTTATAATAATTAATTAATATATAAATAATTTATATATGAGTGATATTGATTATATAGGAGCAAATGAATTAGTATTCAATACAGATAAAGAATCAGGAGTGTATTCTGGAGGATTTAGTGTAAATTCTATTATGATGAAATCAGGATTATCTCCAATTCTTACAATAAATAAACCATTACAAACAGGTGGAACAAATAAGGTTTCTGATTTATTTAATGATTTGGTAATTCCTAATTGGGCATTAAGTTATAGTATGAGAGGAGGTGAATATAAAGATGAATCATCTGATTCTGATAAAGAATATGAAAGTGATATTGATGATGAATTACATGATAAATTATTAGATCTTGTTAGAGAACACGATAATAAAATAAATACACAAAATAAAAATAAAAAAACTAGAAAACTATCTAGATTTAAAAACGATGATATTAAAAAGGGTGGTAAAAAAACTAGAAAACATTAAATTAAATAATAAATAAAATAATTTATTATTTTATAGTAGATAATAATGTTAATCACAACACTTTACAATAATACTAATAATACTAATAATACTAATAATACTAATAATACTAATAATACTAATAATACTAATAATACTAATAAATTATATAATAAAAAAGAAGAATATGATTTTTGTTTTATTTGTTTTGAAATACAGATTGAAAATGAAAAAAAACCATTAAAATTATATACTCAACCTTATTATGTTAAAAGTTGTTATTGTGATGGTTTTATTCATAAATCTTGTTTAGATAAATGGTATAGTTTAAGTGAAAGTTGTCCAATATGTAGAGAATTTATTATTTATAAAAAAATGTTGGATTTTAATATTTCATATATTTATCATAATACTATTGATACTATTGATACTATTGATAATAATAATAATATAATATACGTGTTTAATATTATTAAACAAAAAATAATATTTTGGATAGCAAAATACTTTATGTTAATGATAATAGTTTGGAATATATATTTAATTTATGATAAGGTTAATAAAGAATATTATATGAAAAATTAAAATGACCCCCAAGTATTATAATTGAATGGAGATACTAATATTTCGTCAACTTTATTTTTCCAGAAGTCTACACGTTTTTGGAAAGCTAAATCTTTAACTGTTTCAGGATATGGTGAAGATGTTTTCATTAAATCATCTTCTTCTGTTGTAATCTTAGGTTTATTTCCATAACAATTTACTCCAAATTTAACATTTTGATTGGCAATATATCCACCATTTACTCCAGGTCTACCACAATCATTTTCATGTCCTGGAATGGTTTGTAAATTATTGTATGTTTTACTTTGTGTTGGGAATAAAGCTAATTGGTCTTTAGACCAGCCATAATTACACCATTCAGCACCATTATTATAAGCTTTCTCTATTTGTTCATAACTTGCTAAATCTGCACCATACGCTTGACATAAAGCTTTAGCATTATCATAATTATAGTAATTTCCTGGAATATTAAAAACTTGTTTTTTAAATTTAATTTCAGGAACAGTTGTTGGTTGGTATGTGCTTTGATCAACAACAATATCGACTTTTGTTGTTGGAGTGAATAAATCTTTAATATAAGCAGTTACGTTAATACTAAAAAAATATTGAAAAGCATTTACTAAAATTAAAACAATTAAAATAGCAACAATTATAATTCCCATAACATTTGATGCACCATTATCATCATTTCCTAAACCAGATGATTTACTATCTAAAGATGAAGAAGAAAACGCATAATATAGTACTACAATTAATAATATTATAATAAAAACAATAGGATTTAAAATGTAATTATTTAAATAATTATACATATTTACTGGATCTGTTGTTGATGTTGTATTCACTACTTCCATTTATAATATATAAATAGTTAAAATAATATAATTATATATAAATTTTAATCAAATATATCGTTGGTTTTATAAAGTCTATCTCAAAATTATATTTATTTAATTTTCTAAAAGTTAATAAATAAATATCTTAAGTTGTTTTCTTTCTATAAAACAAAACATATGCTTTTGTCGATATAATAGATTCTCTTACACCTAATTCTTTAACAATTGTATCATTATAATGATACCATTTACCATTCGCATTTTTTACGTATGATGTATAATGTCCTCCCATAACTCCACCACTATGATTACATACACCATAAAGTTCATATTTATAAGCATTTTTTTTATATCCAATAACATATTCAGACAAGTCTAAATCATCAAGTGGAAATGTAATTAATATTTGATTTTTTTTTAATGTAGTATTAAATCTTTTAAAATCTATTACTAAAATATTTGGAAATGACCAGAATTGAATTTTTTTTCTAATATTTACTCTTTCTTTTGTTTTTTCATTATACCAACCATTTTCTCCTTCTAATATTTCTCCTTCAACATAAAGATTTATACAATCTATTAATGATGGTGATTTATTATTTGAAGGAATAGGCAAATCAATTATAAAATATGGTTCAGGAGTTAAATTTAATTGTTCCCCTGTTTCTACACTGGTTATTTCAGAAACATGAACACCATAAAATAAATTCCAAACTTCTGAATATTCTTTTGAATACATATTTTTAATCATTTCAAAACATTTTATAGCAAGTTTATCTGTATTATTTTCTGGGTTACCTGAGATAGTCATTTTAATCTCTCTCGATAATGATGTATGAAAACAATCTATTAAAAATAATAAGAACTCTGGTAAATCATTTTGTGAATACCCTGTAAACATTTCAAGACCTTTTAACTTAGAAACCTTTTGTATTGTTTTAAAAAATTTACCAGGAGAAACAATACAATTTTCATTCCACATTATTTTTCTTAAATTATCCCATTCTAGAAGCAAGGCAGAGTCATATTTTTTGATTAATTTATTTTTATAACTTTCTTGTTCCAAAAAATCATTAAATTCATATGTATGTGAAATCACTTGAATACAAGAATTTATAAAACAAGTATTTCCAAGATTTACTAAACCTGTTAAACCCTTATTTTTATACTTTTTAATATCCATTTAATAATTATTATTATAATTATATATTTAAACAGATTTTATAATATATATAAAATTATGAACCATGATCAAAGGTTTTTTAATATTACTAATGAACAACAGTTATTGATAGAAATTTTGAATACTATGTATGATGATAATTTAAGACAAATTACAAATTTAAATGAATCAAATATTCAAATTAGAAATATTATTATTCAAATACTTAATAATAATTTAAATAATTTTAATGTAAGGAATACTACAAGAAATAGAAATACATCAATAAACCGTAATTTAGATAGAATTAATTTTAATAATATGCCATTTATTGATTCTATTATAGAACAAAATAATATTCCTTTTAATCATAATTCAAGAAGGGTAAATTCACGTAGTAATAATTTTACAACAATTATAGAAAGTTTTTTGGAACCAGTTGTAGTTTTTCCAACTCAAGTTCAAATTGAAACTGCTACAAGAATTGTTAGATATTGTGATATTGTATCGCCAAAAAATATATCGTGTCCAATTTCTCTTACAAATTTTAATGATAGTGATATGGTTACTGTTATTAGACATTGTGGTCATATATTTAATACAAATGAATTAAATACTTGGTTCAGGAATCATTATAATTGTCCAGTATGTAGATTTGATATAAGACATGATAATTCAAATGCTTCTTCAATGTTTTCTTCGCAAAACCAAATTAGTAATGATAATATTAATGATAATATTAATGATAATATTAATCATAATATTAATGATAATATTAATGATAATAATATACCATTAGTTACCACTAATAATTATCAAGAGAATATTTTATCTAGACCGAACGTAGAGAGAAGTTCAACATATATAATTAATAATTTACTTGATAATATAGTTAATGAATATGGATTACAAAATTTAATAACTTATTCTAATTATATTGATAATTCTGGTAATTCTGGTAATTCTGGTAATACACATTCTTTAGATTTGTTACAATTATTTACTCAATTAAACCCCAGACGAAACTACCGTTAAATAATTTTTAACACTATTTAAAGATTATTTATGTTAACTTTATAATGTATTTACAGCGAGTAAAAAAAATTGGAAAAGTAGTAACAAATATTGAATCTGAGAGAGTTAAAAATGATGATAATGATGATAATCATGATAATCATGATGATAATAATGATAATAATGAAATAACAAAAAATATACTAATTTTAAATATATTTTTAGAAAAAATACGTAATATTTCTTATTATTTTTTAAATTTATGTAGTTTAATTTATAAAATTTTTGGAATTTATTTACTATGGATTTGTCTACATTATTTTGCTTCACACTTATATGTAAAAATTTGTGTTCCAAATACTATACTAGGTTTTATAATGTCTCCATTTATGATACCTACGCCACATTGTGAAGGTCTTAGATGGATTATATACAATGCGGCAAATATGATTAATAATATGTGGTTAATAACAGGATCTTGGATATGTTCAACTATATTGATTTTTAAAAAACAAACTCCAAATGATATATGATAATAAAATATTATATCTAAAATAATATAAAGAGAATACTAGTAATATATTATTATAGTATGAAAACATATAACAGAAGAGGAAATAAATGGAGTATTAATGAAACTCTACAGCTACAGAGAGAATATGAACTTTTAGAATGGAATGTTTCAGAAATTGCTGAAAAACATCAAAGAAGTATTGAATCTATTTTATATAGACTTGAAACCGAAGGATTTATTGATTCATGGAAGAATGCGAGAGGATATTGCTACAATGAATATAATACTTCACTTCAAAACGATAGTATTAATTTTGTAGTAAATAGTCATGATGAAAATGTAAGTGAAGAAGAAAAAACAAATGATGATAAACTAGATGATAGAGTTTGTAATCTAGAAAGTAGTGTAAAAGAAATTGCTTCAATGGTAAAGCAAATATTAACTTCAATTACTGAAAAAAATATTCAAACCAATAATTCAAGAAATAAATTATATCTTTAAGTTATTTTAACATTTAAAATGCCTATTAAAATAACTTAAAGACAATACAAAAATGTAATTGTGAAATAGTCTAATGACATTAGGGGTGCTTTTACATGACTGAAAAGAGATTTGAGTAATTAATTATTTATTTTTTATAGAAAGTTTGACTCATTTTTCTTTTTGGTCGGTGTAATCTTAATTATGAGTTAACTTAAAAATATGAAATAATATGACATAACTTTACTATCAGTAAAAAATAGACATATATAAATAAAACAAATAAATATAATAAATTAAAACATTTAAAAATAAATATTATAATTTATTATAAACTAAAATGAATATAGCAATATTATTACTTATATTTTTACATTCTTCATTTTCATTTTTACCATTACCATTATCATTTAAAACAAAAAATATATTCAAATTAAATATGAAAAAAATTAAAAATAAATCAATTGAATATTTATATACACCAAAAAACAGTAATCAGTTAAAGTATGTAGATATTTTAAATGATGATGATACTGATATAGTTGTTTCTATTGGTCCAGCTGGAACAGGAAAAACAATGTTTGCTTGTTTAAAAGCAATAGATTTACTAAAGGGAGGAAAATTAAATAAAATAATTTTAACTAGACCTATTGTATCAGTAGAGGAAGAACTAGGATTCTTACCTGGTAATATTAATAAAAAAATGGATCCATGGACAAGACCTATATTTGATATGTTTTTAGAACATTTTTCAAAAATAGAGTTAGATAATATGATAAATAGTAATGTTATAGAAATAGCTCCATTAGCTTATATGAGAGGAAGAACATTTAAAAATGCTTTTATTATTGCTGATGAAATGCAAAATAGCTCTCCAAACCAAATGATGATGCTTACTACAAGAATAGGTAAAAATAGCAAACTTGTTATTACAGGTGACTTAAAACAATCAGATAAGTCATTAAATAACGGTTTATTTGATTTCGTTGAAAAAACAAAAAACTTTTATAACTTTAATTTAGATAACCAAACTAGTAATAAAATCCAGTTTATTGAATTTAATAAAGAAGATATAGAGAGAAGTCGTATTGTTGAAAAAGTAATTGATATTTATAGTTTCAAAAAAGTAGAAACAACATCTGAGTTTAACAGAACAAGTAATTTTAAATTAAATGAAACAAGAAGATTAAATGAAATCAATGTAAAAACAAATAATGATGCTGCTTTAATTCCTCAGAGTCATTTAACTCCAAATAGTAATAATATTGTAAGATTTAGAAAAATATGGGAAGAAAGAGGTATCAAATAAATGTATATTAAGTAATAATCATAATAATTGGAGTTACTTTCAATATTGAAAATATTGTTTAGCACTGTTTCGTGAGACCAAAAGTCAAACAAAGCGTAACACAATTGCTACTCATTTCGTCCTTCACCAGTTTTACTGGGTTAAGTTAGACCATCGTAAGGTGAAATTCCTTACTATTGATTTTACATTTTTAACTATTAAGTAAAGTCTTGAATAATAGAAACCCAAAGTAACAGGTTATTAGGCTTATTGAAAAACAGCATTTGAAATGATAAAAGGTGTAAAATACTTATTTTATACAAATATACAATAACACTCCATTGCCGGAAACCCTAAAACGAAATCCAAAAAGAAGGCATAGTTCCCGAATACAATACAAAACAACCCACATTGGCCAAAACATGAGCATTTCCATGACAAAGTGTACTATTCCAACTATTTCCGTTTCCATAACCTTTGACTTTGTAATAAATCCCAAACACATAAGTTATCACAGCCAAACAAAAAATAATATAAAACGGTGTCTGGTATTGACCCCCATATGCTCTCAATGCTTGATAAAATACTGCAAAATGGGCGTAAAATATATCCACATACCTTCTCCATGAATAGTCTGGTTTTCTCCAATAATTGATACTGGTTACCCAAAGACCGAATGGAAGAATTATGTAATCATAATGTCTCATTTGATAACAATAAATCGATGATGCTAAAAATAACCAAGAAGTTTTAAATAAAAACATATATTGGGAATGAGGTAATAAAAGTCCATTATAAAGCCCATCTGAATCAGGTTTTTCTTCTTTCCATCTTAGAAAATACATCCAACCTGATTCGGTTTCATGAATGGTCGGTATTTTTTTCCAAAGCAAATATTTTAAGGATTTGACTTTGCGTTTCAAAGGACGCAAAAATAATCTCATTATGGTTTTTTACTTTGTATAAATAAAATGTTTTTATTTCTTTTTATTTATATACTTAATTTATAACTAATTTAACTCGTTAAAATATGGGCGTTTGAAATATAAAAAGGTGTAATAAATATATAATAAGTTAAATACATTTGATATTATTTTTTTGTAAAATAATTATCTAGACTTTGTATTCCTGCTTTTTCATTTTCAGTTACTCTTAAATAATCATCAAATAATAATAATTTTATTTCTTTACAACGCATAGATTCTAATTTTTCTTCAAATTTTGACTTATCATTATATTCTTTATGTAATAACTCAACGTCTTTTTTATATTTTAATATTCTAGGTCTTTTATTTTGAATTTGCCATATTTTTTCTAATACTAAAGCAAATATCTGTTGAACTGGCTTCATTATTTGATTTGTAATGTAAAACGAATAATCAATTTTTAACTTATTTTCTATGATAAATGTAGGTGTTTCAATTTTTTCTCCTTGTAATGCTTTTTTGTTTTTCGTAGAGATATAAACAAATGGAATTCTATCTCCAGGACCTAGTTTATTTCCAGGATCTCGTGCTGTTACTCTATCAGCTAAAACCTTATGAGCAATCGAGTGCGGATTTTTATAACCAGAACGTAATGATTTTGTGATAATTAGTTTTTCCATTGGAAATTTTTCATCAACAATATTTTGTAAACTTTCTCTTAAGAAATTAATTGCTTCTTGAATATTCTGTTTTTTCATTAATATATCAATAATACCTCCATAAATATCTTTAACAATTGGAGCATTATCTCTACGTTTTAATACAATTCCCATCTCATTTCTTTTACATTTATCTGGGTCTGATTCATATTTCATTCCTACATATCTTTTCTTTGATAATAAACAGAATGGCATAAATGTTTTTTCATACTCAAAATCATGTGGGGACTTTAAAAATTTAGCTGATACTTCGCCAACTTGTTGTGCCAATTCAATTGTTATTTCAAGTGCTTTTCTACCACGAATAGGATTGCCATCTAAATCCTCTAGATTAAATGTATAGAATACTGAATCAGTGTCACCATAAATGTATTCAGCTTTAGTTTTTACTTTTCCATATTTTTTTGTGTCACAAATATTATTTCCATAACATTCTTCAACAATACGCTTTCCATATGTTAACAATTTACGTCCAGTAGCAGTTGTACATGCAGCAATATCTTTTTCATAAAATGTACTTGTTTTAGCACCACATTGTCCATAAAGTGAGTTAGCTGTCACCTTATAACCAAGTTGACGCTGATCCAAAACATTTTTCATAAATTCATCAGTTTGTTGAGGGATTAACTTTCTAGTATCTTTTCTTGCTTTTAATAATTCTTTTAAAATAGCAGGCATAATTGCTTCACCTTCACCTTCGTTTGGCTGAGCAAATCTACATAATTTATATCCATTTAAAACTTTTTCCACTGCCGCTTTTGGATGCTTTCTTCTGTATACATAAGTATCATATTTTACATCTACATATGAATGATTAGGTAAATTATCGTAAATAAATTTTCCTGTTTCATCCTTTTCACCCCATTCTTCAATAAGATTACCTGCTAAATCATACTCAAGTGTCCATACCTTACTATCATGTGATAAATTTTCACTAATCATTGAACTTGGATACAAAGACGCATAATCATTACAAGCAACAGGGTTATCCAAATATAAATCACATTTTGGATCTAACACGATAGCACCCTCATAACCTTCATCTAGACCTCCTTTTTCAATTACAGGCATTAATGTTCTCTTTTCTCGGCATTTTTTAGCAACATAACTTGTTAGCTTAATGCCTTGACCTCTCATAACAAGAAAGTTAATTGGAACACTACAAATCTTTGCCATCTCAATAAAACCAGTAAGAATATCTGATTTATTAAATAAGTAGTGAACTAAATTACAATCCTGAATACAATATTTGGCAATTACTGACCTATCATCAGCAGTTCCATTTGTCATTCTAAAAATATCCTTAGGCGTAACATCATCTTTAGCTAAACACCATCTTACTTTTTTAGACACAGTATCAGGATTTACAACACCATTTATAATAAACTTTCCTTTTTCTTTATCAATTTCGGTTACCACAAACTTGGCACCATCTGCGTAATAATCTACTGAATGACCTATTTCTTCAAAGTGAATATAACTACCTACTAGAAGCCCTGTCATATTCGAAGTTTTTATTATTGTTTGTTCGGTTTTATACTCTAATTCTTTTACAAAATCTCCAATAAAATTACCAGCAACATAATCCAATTTATATGAAATTAGATTTGATTCACGACGATAAAAGTTATATAAATCTACTTGAAGACGACCGTTCATTTTAATAAATTGAAAATCGTGTTGACCACTAGCAATTTGAAGCGTACTTTCTTCAATTTTATATTTTCCAGTGTCCTTATCTTTTGTAGCACAAATTTCATCTTTATTACGAGATAACTTCAAAAAATCCTCAAGACAATTATTTTCTTCTGCTCGCTTAAACATGAAGTTGTAATCAAACCCAAATATATTATAACCAATAATAATATCAGGGTTTTCACGTTGAACTAATTTTTGCCAGGCTAATAAAACTTCTTTTTCTGTATTATAAGATTCAACTACTGAATTCTCAATTGGAATTGACGAACAAGTGTTTAATACAATACAGTGATTAAAATGAGGATCTGTATTTCCATAATTCATAAATGTTGAACCAATAAATGTACATTTATCACCTTCTAATTTTGGAAACTTCGCATTTAATGAAACATTTAATTCATTTAATTTTCCTTCTCTTTCAAATTTTTTATCACAAATAATATCAACAATCGTAGCCTTTTTATCAGTATATGATTTTATAAATTTATTATCATAATCTTCTTCTTCATCATCATTTCCCATTTTTTCAAACATATTTTCTATATTATTTGCGTCTGAATAATTATCATCGGTTTTTAAGTTTCTTACTTCAGTTGACAACCAAATTTCAGTTAATCTTTGAACTTCTTCCTTTGAACCAGGATGTCTCTTTGGATAAACCAAATCAATTTGCTCCATATTTTCATAACCAAACGCAGCTAATATAATTCTTCTTAGAATATTTTTACATAATTCATTTGATATATTCATTTTAAGACCTTCAAAGTACTCAATAATATTAGTAGATAGTTTCTTATAAGTCTTAACTGGAAGTGGAAAATCCCCATGACTACTACTAGCTTCAATATCAAAACTCATAATTTTATAAGGTACTCTAGTTTCTTTATCATTTAAAGGAATTATATTTTTATAATTTGTTATAAATTCAAAATCACAATTTACATTTTTTGTTTCACTTTTATTTTCAACTACCTTCTTTTTTGGTATAGCAATCCATCCAGAAGGACTAATATCTCTAATATGAAAGAAACGTAATAAAGGGGGAATATTCGATTCATATAATTTTATGTCTGAATCCCTCCATCTGTAACCATTCTTTGATAAAGAATAACCTCTTGTATTATCATTAGAATACCACAAATTTTTAACTTTATTAAACGAATTTAAGTTTGAAAATTCAATAAATATAAATTTATGTTCTTTTCCACCATCAAACCCATATAATTTTTTTCTTTTAATAATTTTACATTCTGTAATTGAATCTTTGTAATATTTACCAACTTTATCCTTTAAATGTGATAGAAAATCTTCTTTCATTTGAATAGTCCACTTGTCATTTACCATTAAATAAAAGAATGGACGAAAACCTTCTGCTGTTAGAGAATATGTTTTTCCATTTTCATCAACACCAAATAACTGAATAACAAAACTGTTTGTATCTTTGTAAACATTTTGTTCATCATCAGAAGATTCGCATGATGAATCCTTACCATTGTAAACGTTAAAATCAACGATTCTAAAAATGTGTTCCATTATTAAATTAGTATAGTAATTTATATTTATCTTGTTTAAAATTATTCAATTTTATTTAAATTAAATTAAAAATATATAATAATAATGAAAACCAGAAAAAACCGCAATACTAAAAATAAAACAAATTAATTCTTATATAATCCTAATAATCCAAAAAAATCATTTGATGTTTATATTGATAAAAATCCTAAGGATACAATTCATATTAAATATAAAACTCTTAATGACGTTAAAGATACAATTAATAAATTAGAGAGACTATATAAAAATAAAAAATATACTCACAAAAGAATTTGGCAGGTTGGAATGATAATGAAAGTAAGATTAGAAGTATTACAGAATAAAAAACCTAGAGAATATGAACTTTCTGAAAGATATTTTAAATTTCTAGGAGAAAGAACAAAAATAAATGATAATGATAGATACAAATTTAATTTCAAAATATAATACATATGAAACCAATTTTATATTTTTATATATTTTTATTGTTTATAGTTTGTTTTTTAATTATATATTATTTATATAATATAATGACTGATAAACCTATTTATGCTATTGCGGTTTTTAATGATAATATTAAAGGAACAGTTAAATTTTCTGAAGATTTAGATAATAATCAAATTAAAATTGATCTAAATATTTCTGGATTAACTTCCAATTCTTTACATGGATTTCATGTTCATGAGGCTGGAGATCTAACTGATAAATGTACTAGTATGTGTGCTCATTTTAATCCATATGGTAAAACACATGGATGTCCTGGTTTAACAGAAAGGCATGTAGGCGATTTAGGTAATATTAAAACTAATAATAGAGGTGAAGCTAAATACACATTTTATGATAATGCTATTAAACTTAGAGGAACTAAGTGTAATATTATTGGTAGAGGAGTAATTATTCATGAAGATAAAGATGATTGTGGACAAGGTGGTAATGCTGAAAGTTTAAAAACTGGAAATGCTGGTAAGAGAATTGCTTGTGCTGTTATTGGATATTCAAAGGAAAACTTCAAATGTTAGAATCGTGAAAATATGCTGATAATAAGTAAATAAATCCAAGAGAAAATCCTAGTCCTGATGTTATATATTTTAAATTTTTTGGAGATATATATTTTTCTCTATCTAAAAAAATTTTTGAACTTATAAAACTACCAACCATAATGCTTGCTGTAAGAGTAATACCAAGTGTAAAATTAATTTTTTTTTCTTTATAAAATTGATAAACTGAACCAATTGAGATTGGGAACAAATTTAAAAATAATACACTACCTAAGTTAGTTTTATAATCTCCTATTTTTAAAAATTCCAATGCTATTAAAATTAAACCACTTGGTGCTATCCCTGTTACACCTAAAAATAATCCTCCTAATAGTCCTAGAAATAACTCAATTTAAATTTCATTCATATATATATATATATTATATTTTACTTTGATATATTATATTTACGTCCATATCTACAGTGTTGTTTTTGAGAGAAACCTTTAGGTTTTTTACAATTTATACTGCGTTTATATTTTAAACTCCATTTACCACCACGTTTTTTTCTAGTTCCACCACTTTGTTTACTTTTATATGTTTTTTTATGAGTTAAATAATTTTCTTTATCATAATTTGATATATTTTTCTCTCCACTTTTCAATTTAATCCATTCAACAAATGAATCTATTGTTCTATCTTTGTTATCAATTTCACTATCTTCATAATTTTCAACATCTTTACCAGAATTTGTTATAAATCTCATAGTAGGAAATCCTGAAGGTTTAGATATAACATTTTTCATATTTTCAGATAATGTATGATCTATTGAAGCAATAATAATATCATCTCTATTTAAAAAATCTTTGTTTAAAACATTTTTAATTTTATTCCATTCTGGACGTGTAGCATTACAAGGACCGCAACCTTCCATATAAAATAAAACAAATGATTTATTATTTTTGTTACCTAAATGATTATCTAATTTTTTAACCAAGTTTTTACCATTCGTGTTATAATTTTTTTTATTTATCTCAAGATAAACCATATATATTAAATAAATATAAAATAAATATAAAATTAATAGAAAATAAAATCATAACATTTTTATCCTTATAATATATAAATAAAATGACAACAATTACTTTTCTATTATTATTAGTTTTTTTTATTGGTTTGTATTTTTACGTAAAAAAAGGGAGTGAAGGTTTTACAAATAATCAATCAAAAGAACCTAGATGTCCTAATTTATTAATACAAAAAGGAGCTAGGTTTTATTTATATAATTCAAAATTAGCACAAGTTCCTGGAGTTAATCCTGTAGAGTTTGATAATTTAGAAGATTATACTGAATTCTTGGATTGGCAAAGAAGTCAAAATATAAGATGCCCTGTATTATATTTACAAGAAACATATGATGCTCAAGGAAATCGTGTCTATAAAGCCAGACCAAGTGTATCTGAACCACAAGCTGGATTACCACCTTCAACCGCAGCACCCATAGGAATTGCTTCTCAAGTTACACCAATGATGGAAACAAGTTTAGAGCCAATAGGTGAAGATGCTTATCCAAATCCTACTCTTTTAGTTGATGCCACAAGAAATGATCCACCATATAATCAAAACTCATATCCTTCTTACGACCAAACTAGTTATTATATTGGAACAACTACACCACTTGATGGTATGGATATTCAAGCTGAAGCAGCAAAAATTAGTCCAGACCCGATGAATCCAAATTGGGGAGGCGCTGAATATACACAATCTTTAGTTGATAAAGGTTATTACAAGGAAAATGAAGTTAGTATTGCTATACCTTAAATAATAAAATAATAAAATAATTAATTTATAATTTTATTTATTGACTATCAACAAATTTCATAACATTATTTAATGCTAATTTTGCTTGTTGTAGTTCAACCAACTTAGATAATGATGCTCCTGGATTCTCTTTATCAAATGATAAAGTATTTTTAAGCATTAAATTATTTATAAAATCATCTAAATTTAAAATAACGGTTTCATAATCAGAACGATATTTTGTTATAAGAAAAGTATCTTGTAATTTAATTGTAGCATCTTTAATAGTCGCACCATATGAGGCAGCATTACCAGCAATTCCATTACCTCCAGGACTTGTCATATCATTTCCTGAAGCATCAGTCATACCTTCTATGGTTTTTGATTTATAGTTAAAATTTCTAAATAATAAATAAACAACTAAACAAATTCCAATAAATAGAAATAAATTCATTAATTCTTTCTTCATACATTATATTTTTATTTTTTCATTAGAAACTTTACAATATTTGCTAGACTTGATTTATTTATTTTTCTAGTTTGTCCTTTTGAATTTGTAGAACTAATATCTTTTAAACATTCATTATTTACTTCTAATTCTTTTATTAAATTTGGAAGATTCTTATATTGTTCCATAATTGCCAAAGCAGTAACTGAACTTATTCCAGGAATTTGACATAACATAATTTCACCAATGTTATCTGGTGTTATATTTTCCTTTTTAACTTTTTTAATTACACTGACATAATCTTTCTCAGTATGTTCTAATTCTTCGTTAACCTGAGGTTGTATATTTGTTTCTTCTGTGTTTAAAATAACCGGTGTATGAATAGAATTTGTATAAAAAGATTTTTTTGTTATTATATCTTTTTCTAATTTATAAGCCATATTACATATTATCATAGCTGTTTCATCTAAAGAAAAAGATCTAAAAACTGAAAACCCTTTGTAATAATTGAGAGAAAACATTGCTGAATATAATGTAAGTTTTTCAATAGTATTATCCGGTTTAAAACGATTGACACGATTTACATCACCTTCAATAAGATAAATTATATTATGATTATGATGATTAATACCATTTAGTCTATATGACTGTTCTTCATATCTTCCATCCTTAATACTTGATAACAAATCACTTATAGATTTTCTCTCTATAATTAACTTCTCTTCGTTATCATGACAAATAATAATATCACCAATTGGTAAAGTTTCAGATTTTACAATAATATTTTTTAAACTAGCTATACAATTTATTAAATAATTTATTTTTTGTAAAAGATCTTGCTCACGTGTATCTACTTTGATAATCATTTATTTATTAAATAATTTAATAAATTGTTATTAAATCATTTTAAATACTAAATATATTATATTAAATATATTACATCAAAAACTTGTTTAACCCATGTTACCACCAATTGTAGCACGGTAACCAGTCTTTTGGGTTTGAACTGTTGTATTAGGGATACAGAAACGAGGAATTGTTTGAGGAGCTCCAATTAACATAGTATTACTAGATAAGTACCATCCAACTCTAGGAGCAAGTCCTGATTTTTTCATGCCTCCACAAACGTTAGTTCTATTTACAATTGACGCTTGATTGCGACTTGCACGGCTACCTGACATATACACCATTATATAAATTACAATAATATTTTATTTTATTTATAATTCAATTATTCAGTTATTTAATTATTCTTCTTAATATTTTTTATAATTCATTTTCTTCTAAATATTTCCAAATAAATCCACCAGCAGTATTTTGTTTTTTATATAATACTGCTTTTATACTACTGTAACAAATTGTTAATTTACTGCTTGCATCTTTAATTGTATTGAAATTTTGTATTTTATTCATTTCTAAATCATATTGGATTATTTCCCTCTTATGTCCTTTAGTTAGTCCTATTTTATGTGCGTGTTTATTATTTTCAGAAGATGTTACCCATTCAATATTTACCATACAATTATTTAATTTATTACCATCTATATGATTTACAAAAGGTTTTTTTTCTAGATTTGTAATAAATGTTAAAGCAACAAGTCTATGTAAAGCATATTTTTTTATGTTTACACGAACATAAATATATCCAGTATGATGAGGTTTATAGTTACACATAATTACACCCTTTTTATTTTTAAATCTTCCTAAAGAAGATATATAATATCCTTTTGTATCTTCATTTTCAATATCTATTTCTTTCCAAATTTCATTTTCTAAATGTTCTCCTTTATCTAGTTCCCATTTAAACCCAAATGAAGACTTATAAACACCACGAATTGAACAACTAATAGATGATTTAATAGAATTTAAATTATTTGAAAATCCTTGTTTAAATATCCAACTACTAGCTAAATCAATAGAATTATACTTTTCTATTCTATCTCCAGTTTTCAAATCTATTTTCCAAATAGCTAAATTTTGATTCGTTGTTTGTATAACACCCTTACTTTTATGCGCATTATTTTCTTTTGGAGTATTCCATTCTAAATTTGATAAATGATTATTTAAACCATTTTTATCCTTATGATTTACATGAGCTTTATTTTCTTGATTCTCTAAAAAAGTTTCTGCAACTAATCTATGCACAAGCTTATAGTTTCCTTTTAATCTACTTAAATTTACACTGTAATACCCTCCATTACTAGCAGGTTTCAAAATTCTTCCTGTTTTTTTATTTCTTACTTTTCCAAAAGTAGATACTTCATAATTATCATAATTTGCAATATCTTTCCAGTCTTCTAATACCTCCATATATTATATATAGCATTCTCTTTAACTCATTTTACCAAAATATATAAATCCAAACTTACTTAAACATAACACTATAATATAAATAATGACAGACTGTAAGGAAATACTTAGAGATGATGATATTATTAAAACTGAGGATGGATTAATATTTAATCCTTATAATTCTCTAAATGTTAAGATTACATTGAGCGAAGTTCAATCTATTCTTTCCAAATATGGCTTACCTACTACAATTGATAATATTGCGCTTTATGAACGTGCGTTTGTTCATCGTTCTTACACTAAACGTCCTAACTTTGAAAATATTCAACAAAATATTACTATTGTAGAAAGACCACCAGATTGTATGCCACTTAGCAGCAAATCTAATGAACGTCTTGAATTTTTAGGTGACGGTGTTTTAGAATGTGTTACTAAATATTTGCTTTACAGACGTTTTCCTAAAGCAGATGAAGGATTCATGACTGAAAAGAAAATCGCAATTGTTAAAAATGAAGCTATTGGAAAAATTGCTCTTGAAATGGGATTATATAAATGGTTAATTATATCTAAACATGCTGAAGAGAAAAAAATTAGAACAAATTTAAAGAAACTTGGTTGCCTTTTTGAATCCTTTATTGGCGCCCTTTTTTTAGATTTTAATAAAGTTGTTGTAAAAGATGATGAAAATTGGTTTCAAAATATGTTTGTTACTGGTCCTGGTTTTCAAATGGCTCAAAAGTTTATTGAAAATGTATTTGAAAAACATATAGACTGGGTCGCACTTATTCAAAATGATGATAATTATAAAAATATATTACAAGTTAAGATTCAAAAGGAATTCAAAGTAACTCCACATTATTTAGAAATTGAACATGATATTGAACTTGGTTATAAAATGGGAGTGTATTTATGTCTAGGTCAAGCTATTCATTCTGTATCATATAAAGATGCTATTGATTTTTCAGTTTTTAAAAATTTTAAAACGGTTCAAGAATATATTTTAGACAATAATAAAGCATTAATATTTATGGGTGAAGGACAACATAAAATTAAACGTAAGGCAGAACAAATCGCTTGTAATGAAGCATTAAAATTTTTTGAAATTTAATAATTTTTGTTTTGTATAAGAAATTTCAATGTATTGAAATATTAAAAATTTATATATTTAAATTATATAAGCAATGAATCCTTTAGCCGCATTAAAAGAAAAATTAATGATTAAACCAAATGTTGAACAGAGAGAACGAGTTGCCGTTGTTATTAAAGGAGTAAAAAAACCTATAAAAAATAAACCACTAAAAACAGAAATAATAGAAGAAAAAGAAGATGGTGAAGAAGATAATGTATTAGAATCATCAAGTGAAGAAGAAGAAAAAGAAAAAATTGGACCTCTCATTGTCGATGAAACACAGAAAGGATATGATCGGGATGCTCTTATAAAAAAACTTATGGAAGGTAAAAAAATTAAAGTAACTATTAAACCAACAATAAAAATAACTGAAGAGAAAAAAATTTAT
>Ga0247841_10004924_pt1 | contig 22241 bp, 20 predicted proteins | sample LaCruzMarch2015__2_FD_192410 | JGI IMG/M metagenome (GOLD analysis project Ga0247841, IMG submission 192410) | Freshwater microbial communities from meromictic Lake La Cruz, Castile-La Mancha, Spain - LaCruzMarch2015_18m | ecosystem: Environmental > Aquatic > Freshwater > Lake | place: Spain... | reverse complement strand
TGGGAGGAGGCTTCGCGGTAGCTGAAGCTCTCCGACTGGAGGGACTCCGGCCGGGTCATCCCGCCCGAGAAGGCCAGCAGTGTGTCGGGGTTGTGCACAGCCTCGATCACGCCGTGCATGGCGTGCTCGCGATAGAACGGCACCTCCCCCTGCTGGAAGCCCTGAAGAATCCAGTTCTCAGGCGCCCAGGGATCGGCGTTGGTGGGCTCGTTCACGCGAACAGCGTGGCCAGGTACGACGGTAAGGCTTCCGGTAATCATGGGGTTCCCTCCTAGGTGCGACCCAGACGTCCCGCATAGAGCGGGTGTAGTGTACTCCTAACTGTCAAACAAACTCTTTTGCGACCAAGGGATTAACCTTTTTCGCAAACTAAATAATATACCATAAAACAGCCCAAATGTCAAGATTCGAACCTGATTGTACGCGGACGAGCGCAGTTGGGGTGGCAAATTACCAAAATTCGTTTATATTTAGCTCATGAAAGATTTAATTGTCGGAGCCAGCCTGTCGAAAAGTGGAATCGAGGCAATTGCCTGCGATGACCAGTTTAATATTTTGGAAACAGAACTTAGGCCATTTCCGGGGCACCTTGGTAAGGAGTCACTGGCGACCAAGGTTGAAAAGACCATTACTTCACTTGCTTCATACCATAAAGCCAAGGCCGTGGGTGTCACTTTGCCAGCTGTTTTTTCGCCAGATGGCAAAAAAATTGAATCTTGTTCTATCGAAGAGCTTGAAGGCGCAAATTTTTTCCAGTTATTGTCCAAAAGAATTGATTTGCCAATTTATGTACTGCGTCGAAATTTTTGTACGATTTTATCTGAACAGGCTTTTGGTAAAGCCAAAGATTACAAAAATGTCATTTTGGTTGAAATTGGCAGCGAGATCTCGGCTTCATTTTTAATCGATGGCAAGATTTACAGGGGAACAAATCGCGCCGCAGGCGAGATCGCCGATGTCATCGTTGATATAACAAGAGAAAAACGAAACGGCTCGGGTGATTTTAACTCTTTAGTTTCGGGTAGGGGACTTGAAGAGCTAACCGGTAAATCGGTATATGAAATTTTAAGAAATAATCCCAAAAGCGAACTGGTGAATCAGCAGTTATTGCGGGATTTAAAGGACAGTCTTTTGACAGAATTTTATAATTTGAAACGGATGCTTGACCCTGAATTGTTTATCGTCGGTGGTGATATTGTGGAAAACTTCTCGCTTTTTAAAGGAGCGTTTAACGATCTTGGGGTAAAAGTGGTAAAATCAGAGCTTGGACGAACGTCGGCTGCGCTTGGCGCCGCTATTGCCGCCTATAATCAAATAAAAAGAAGAGCATGATCGCCTACCTGAAAGGAAATATTATTTTGCGCCGAAGTAATTTTGCGGTTTTAGAAACCGGCGGAGTTGGCTATAAGGTTTTTGTGCCAGACGGCTTCCCCGCCACAGGGCTTGGCGAGCTTTATACTTTTCACAATATTCGCGAGGACATCAACGATCTTTACGGATTCGAGTCCCCCGAGCTTTTAGCAGTTTTTGAAATGCTCGTTTCAGTTAACGGCGTCGGGCCAAAAGTAGCGATGAACCTGGTTTCGTCTCTTGGGACAAAGGCGATTTTTGCCGGCATATCAAATAACGATCCATCGATTTTCAAATCTGTTCCGGGAGTCGGTGCAAAAGTGGCGGCAAAAATCGTTGTTGAATTAAAAAGCAAAGTGACTGGCAGTAGCTCGGTTGATATTTTGCCGCAAGAGGACGAGACTGTTGAGGCACTTCTCTCGCTTGGTTATAAAAAATCTGAAATCTACCCTATTATTCAAATGATCCCCGCGGACTTAATAGATGTCAGGCAAAAAATCCGCTTTGTACTAAAAAATGTTGGAAAGAAATAAGAATCTATCGGATTCGGTCGAAAACATTCCCCACGTTGGACCAGCGCTCGCGGGTGCTTTTGAACGTCTTCATGTTAAAACGGTCGAGGATTTATTTAGATTTATCCCTCGGGATATAATCGATCTTTCGAATCCAATTTCTGCCAAAGAAGCACAAAAAAAAGACGGCGAAAAGGTTGTTTTGTTTGGTGAAATTGAAGATCTCAAGGTTATAAAAACCCCAAAGCGCCGAATTTGGCTAACGAGCGCGAAAATAAAGGACGATACAGGAAAAGTTCGGGTGGTTTGGTTTAACCAACCATATTTAAGGACTTTTTTTAAAGATCAAAAATATGCTTTCTTTGGTCCTGTTGAGTACAGCAATTTTACAAAAGACAAAACGATGCTTAGCCCCCAGATTTTTGCCTCGCCTGGCGTTATTACGATTTACCGTCAAAGCGAAGGGTTAAGCTCAAAACAAATTCAAAGATCTATCAAATTTGCGCTCGAGGCAGGTTATAACTTGGATAATCTGGTTTTGGATAACTTAGCCAGTAAATACAAAATGCCAAAAAGCCAGGATGCCCTTTTGAGTCTTCACTTTCCCAAAAATGTGGGAGAGTTTTACCGCGCCAAAGAAAGATTTATTTTTGATGAACTTTTATTTTTCATTAGCGCTAATTTGTATTTAAAAAATTTAAATGCAAAGAAGTCTTCCTATAAAATTGACACCGACCAAAAGCTACTTAATCAATTTATTTCAGAGTTGCCATTTGAGCTGACGGATGATCAGAATAAAGCAATGAGCGAAATCGTAAAAGATCTCGGCGGCATGCTTCCGATGAATCGAATTTTACAAGGCGACGTAGGAAGCGGAAAAACGGTGGTGGCATTAGCGGCAGCTTATTTGGCAATAAAATCGGGCCAGCGAGTTGCGTTTTTGGCCCCAACTCAGATTTTGGCTAGCCAACATTATCAAACAGCCAATAAATTACTGACTAAACTTGGGGTCAGTGTCGGTCTGATGACGGCGGACACAAACAGGAAATTCAAAACTCAAAACTCTAAACTCAAAAGTTCAGCTGAAAAATTGATAACTAAAGATGATTTAATAATCGGAACTCATGCAATAATTCAGGAAAGCGTGGAAATACCAAATCTTGCGCTGGTGATTGTCGATGAACAGCATCGATTCGGAGTTGAGCAGCGTAATCTACTTATAAATCAAAAATCACAAAACGCTCCACATTTTCTGTCGCTTTCGGCCACTCCTATTCCACGAACTCTCGCACATATTATTTTTGGCAATCTTGATATTTCGACCATTTTCTCTAAGCCCAAGGGCCGCTTGCCGATCAAAACCTATCTGGTGCCGCAAACTAAGCGCAACGATTCATATAAATTTATTGACGATCTAATTAAAAAGGGACAGCAGGCGTTTGTCGTTTGTCCGCTCATTGAGGAACAGCAAACATTTACTGGAACACTTTTTGATTTGGACGGACGCAAGGCTGTCGAAACGGAAATAAAAAATCTAAAGGCAACCGTTTTGAAAAAGCGCAACATCGAAATGCTCCACGGCAGAATGAAAGCGCAAGACAAAGAAGACCAGATGGCCAAAATGCAGGACGGTAGCGCCGATGTACTGGTTGCAACCTCGGTCGTTGAAGTCGGGGTCGATTTACCGCGCGCTACGGTGATGGTCATAGAGGGAGCTGAGCATTTTGGACTTTCGCAGCTTCATCAATTTCGCGGGCGCGTCGGGCGAAATGATTTACCGTCGTATTGTTTTTTGTTCACCTCTGGCGATTTGAATGATAAGACTAAACAGCGCCTGAAGGCTTTTGTTCAAAATGACGACGGTTTCAAATTGTCGCAAATGGATTTAAAGGGACGTGGTCCAGGGGCAGTGTTAGGCAACAAGCAATCAGGATTTTTCGGCATCAATCCAGTTTGGTTTGAAAATAGCGAAATTTTGGCAAAAGCATCAAAGGCCGCCAAAGCGTTGGCGCCAAATCTAGACAAGTCGCCCGATTTATTAAAAAAAATTACCGCCATGCTTGAGACAGAGCATTTGGAATAATGAAGTGTTACAATTATTTTGATGGAAGATAAGAAAACAAAAAATTCTAAAGAAACGCTAAAGTTTATTGGTGTTGGGGTTTTAGTTCTGGCAATTTTAGGCGGTACTGCGGTTTTGCTTTGGATGGTCGAGAAACAAGATTCAAGTTCGCAAACCTCGGCAGTCGGTCAAGAGAATTCAGTTCTTCAAAAACAGGTTGACGATCTCAACCAGAAAATCGACGGGTTAAATAAAGCGATATCTGACGCAAAGGGACAGACTCAAAGCACGTCATCGGTCCAAAGTGACTCTGCTGGGGGATCAACTGTTCCAGGGGCAGTCGGGCAGGTTAATTTAAATACGGCTAGTTTGTCTGAGCTCGACACTTTAACTGGTATCGGTCCGACTTATGCTCAGAGGATTATCGATTATCGCGATCAGACTGGCGGATTTAAAACGATCGATGAAATTCAAAACGTCAAAGGTATTGGCCCGGCCACATTTGAAAAAATAAAAGAGCAGATTACGATCTAAGTATTTTCACCTAGAACTGTTGTCTCGAACCTGTCTTTAGGCTATAATTGCGCATGTGCCGGGGTGGCGAAATTGGTAGACGCACTGGCTTTAGGAGCCAGCAGTCGCAAGGCTATGGCTTCGCGAGAGTGGAGCTCGCGAATCAACCTTGAAAATTTGTGCCCGAGTGGTGAAATTGGTATACACGCTGGCCTTAGGAGCCAGTGCCGTTAAAAGCATGTCGGTTCGAGTCCGACCTCGGGCACCAAAATATTAATAATAAATCAGCTTTTCATTCCACCTGAAAAGCGCCCCGGCACCAGTTAAGATTTTATGTCGGTGCGCAAGCGCTGAAGAGCGCGAGGATCCGACCTCCGGCACCACCCTGAACCGCCGAAAGGCGTTTTTTGATTTAAAGGCGATTGTTTGATAGCATTCTAAATAGACATCAAGGGATTTTTAAGTGTACTTGTGGAGGGGAATGAAAACTAAGAGAGTTTATCTAAATACTGCGATTTTTGTTTTTGCCCTAGCGGTTATTGCTATTGGCGGAAACATTGCAATCAATAAGCTTGGCATTTCGGCAGATACTAATGTGCCAAAATACGATCAAACGGACTGTAGTTTCAATTTTTGCAACAAATCCGAAAATTATGATACTTGCCGTCAAGGTTGTGCGGGTAAAAACGCCAGTATCCAAACAGGGATTCTGTTTGCGGGAAATCGTGGGGTTGTAAGTAACACAGACTTAAACTTTATTGCCAAGCAACATAAATTGGCGGTTTTTCAGCTATTGCGTCCCCCCTTGGCTAGCAATGTTCAGCCTCCATCAACAAACTTTTCAGAGCAGAACCAGGTTGTCCAAAAGACACTCGACGATGCAAGGACCGTGAAGGAGATCAGTAAGAGTGCCAATCCTGACTTAAAGGTTTTGCACTATAGGCTCTCGACCAGATTGTCCAAATGGGATCTGGATGTTACGGATAACGAGGACTGGGACGGTCAAATACCAGAGAGTTGCTTTCTACATACTACTGATGCTAGTGGCGTGCCTGTTTTGGATTTGTCACATCGAATACTGCATGGTGGTAACTCGTACATGGCCGACCCAAGTAGCGACTGCTGGAAACAGCGCTATATGACTTATTTCTTTAACCAACTCCTTCCCTCAGCAAACAAAACCACTTTAGCTGGAAATGATTTCTTCGATGGTGTTTTCATGGATGAGGCTATTCCAAGGCAAGGAAATCCGGGAATTTCGCAAAACTTGAAAGATAACTGGGATAGTATTTTATCACAGGTTTTCTCGGCAGTAAAAAATAAGATCAAGGAAACGGGTCCCAACAAGGTGGCGATGTACAATGGGATCAAATGTAATCCGGATATAAAATGGACGGGGGAAAAAGAAAATTGTAACGCTTGGAAGATACTTAATAACCCCGATCTAGATGGGGTAATGTATGAGTGGTTCAGCTATAGGTCGCCTGAAGAAGGAACCCCATCCTTTGAGCCATACGATGTTTTCAAGCGCCAGCTGGATCTTGCGATCGAAGTGGACGCGAAGGGGAAGATGGTTTTAGCAAGTAACATTGTAAAGCTTCCGGCTGGAACCGATATCAGGAGTGACAGTGTCAGGGTTTTGCAGAGAGCGCTTCTCGCTTCTTATCTTTTAGCACAAGGAGATCATACCTATTATGAAATTGCCCTCGGTACAGGTGGAACTCAGTCGGTCTTTAATTTACCGTCGCCTATCGTCAACAATGCGACCTATAATTTTGTCGGTTACTTTCCCGATTGGAATATTGACATCGGTAAATCGACCGGCAAGTATCAAGAGTTATCGAGTCCTAGCCACGTGTTTGCCCGAGACTTCGAAAAAGCACTCGTTCTTTATAACGGCGACGGCTCTGCCAAAACAGTTCCTCTGATTGGCTCATACACTACTCCAGAAGGACAAGAGGTTGCAGGTAGTATTACGCTCACGGCTAATCAGGGCCAAATCCTGTTGAAGAATTTTACCAAGGCGTTTTGCAGTAACGGGACCTGTTTTCTGCAGGAGGGTTATAACACGGTCACAACAGACAAACCGATGTCCCCCCAGGGTTTTTACGATGCTGGTATGACAGTGTTCGGATTCGGTGAGAAAAAATGGAGACAATCTGACAGGCAACAACCAACGACTGAGCTTTACCCTGGTTATGGCTACTATGTTTATTCCCCCACCGCTCAGACAGTCACAAATACTTTTACAGACCAATACATGCCCGGTTTACTTGGTGGAGCGGTTTTATCGAAGGGGTGGAACCTTTTTGGCAATAGTAGCGATCAAGCCAAGACTTTATCTGAACTCCAAATCTATATTTCAAATGGTAATACTACCTCTACCTGCTCAGTCTTGCCTTGGTGCCTTTATGACTTAAAAACAATCAGCCAAGTGACCGATAAAATCTATCATAAAATTGTTGTCATCAAAGATGGTACCGCTACTGATGCCGATAAGGCTTTTGATTATATTGAGCTTAAAGGCAAAGATCCAGCATCGATTTCTATCCCCGCTCATACAGCGTTTTGGGTGTATTTGAAGGATTAGAACTATCGGAGTTACTTATAGTACTAAACAAAGTTTTGCGTGGTCTTTAGTTGAAAAGGTAAAGCCAGAAATTTGTATGCGGAGGAATCGAGACATTAGAGTCTCTGATATTTTCGTATTTGAATGCCTGCTGAGCATCTGAAGTTTGGTCGTTTTTGATCAAAGCAATGTTGCGGTAGCTTCGGCTAGTGATTTGGCTTAAACTTGTTGTTGCAAAACAGGATGTTTCTAGGCACTCATTTTTTGCATCGGCTTTGACAACAGGCAAAGTAATCGATGAAAACCTGATTGACGAGTCAGACGAGTTTGAAATAAGGTTCCATCCTTTTCTTATAACAGTTCCAAGAGTATCGCCCTGGGTTCTCTCCGCGGTAACAGTTTGATTGTAGGGCGAAAAAATGTAATAACCTTTGTTTGGCAGAATTTTTTCGATGGAAACATTTCCCGCTTGAGACTTCTTCCAGTTTCGTTCGCCCTGACTGTTGAATTCAAACACCGTCAGGCCTTTATCCTGTAAGTCCTTTGCCAAAAGAGGCTCTGTGGAATTGACAGCATTAAGTCCGCGCAAAAGGCTAATTGTCCCGGGCTTTTTATCCCAGCTGTAAACATGGACTCCGAATGGAGCAAACGAATCCTGAAATTGCTGGGTTGTACCTGTCAGGTTTCTATTTTCGAATTTTACCTCAATACTTATGTTGTCGACTATACCTTCTGGAAAACCGAAAGTTCCATCAATTTGGGCATTGTCGACATTGACGGCGATAAGATAATATTTGCCGTTATATTCCTTTAATATGCTTTGAATTGGAGCAGTTGCGATATTTGCACCTTGGAAGGAAATCGCATAATCCATTTTTGAGGTTTTAGAAAGAATCACCGGGGTAAGCTGATTTAATTGCGAATTAATTCCGCCCTGACCAGCGATTGTATCCCAGAGCTGTTTACTTTGTTCCTGGTCGTCGGTGCTTAAAGATGGATCTGGATTGGGGCTAATTCCAACATGGTCTTTATTGGCTGCGACAAGCTCTGGAGTTCTTAGAACGCCAGCTGAGTCATAGGCGTAATAGATAATGCCCGTAGCACCGTGTACTATGCCTGAATAAACAAAAGCCTTTTCCTCCTCGGGCGTTGGAAACCTACTCCAGTTTGGCCTATATGATTGTACAACAAGCCACATAGGCTTTTGCTCATTGCTATCTTTTACCGTTGCCAAAACAGTTTTAGGTATCGAAACTTCATGCTTGGGCGGATCGATTGAAGTGATCGTCTTGTTGGCATCTGTTCCAAGGATTTTTGGCTGATTTGTTGGGTAGTTGTCCATTACGGCAATATCTCCAAGTTTAGAAAATTCATGCCAAGAGCCATTTTGAGATGTTGTGTCAGCGGTGTTAACTAAGAACGTCGGTTTTGATACTCCGCTTTTTTTGATTCGTTCGTTTATCAGAAACGTAAGGAAAGATGTCCAAAGATTGGATCTTCTTATGTCTGAATCGTTTGTGATGCCAAGCTTCGCCAGTGGTTCGTCTGCAATATACCAGGCAAAAATATTGTTATTAGTATCGACTTTTTGGACTTCATTAAGAAACGTGAATGAATCTAGAATAGCTGAATTATCAGGGTTTGTTGGTAGGCCCTGAACGAGCGGGTTTGCTGGGTTGTCTGTTGTCTTTTTAAAATAATCGGCGCCTTTATTATTAAGGATTATTTTGAAATTTGGGTTTAAGCTATTTTTTATTTTATCCAAGATCGAATTTACAGAATTAATATCATGCTTAACGAACGTCTCAAATGTAACCGCCATGTTGAAGCCGTGGGCGGGGTCGATTACTTGAGATAAATCGGTGTCGCTGTTTGGGAAATAAACCCCGATTGGAAATAAGCTTTTATTTGGGTCGTAGCTTGAAAGGGTAGTCCCGTCTTTTCCAATCTGGGGGACATTGGCCTGATATATTGTTTGAGTCGGCTCACTAACCGTAATAGTATCGGCGGATATCTCATTGTTTCTATACAGAAAGAACAGCACATTTGCTGCTATTATTGCTAAAATAATCGATATAAGAAGTAGATGCTTTTTCATTTATCTAAATACATTCTACCCTTCAGGGAATTTAATTAAAGAGAGGTTTTTGTGCAAAATGCATCTTGGGGAAATCAGTTTTTTAGGGTAACCTTATTGTAATGGTTTATATTTGGTATTCGATTTCTGGAATCATAATACTTGCTGGTCTGGTCGGTATTTTTTTACCGGTTGTTCCGGGAATTCCTGTTGTATTGGCCGGAATGCTGCTTGGTGGATTGATCGGGCATTTTATCTCGCCCCTGGGGATTGCCGTGCTGGTAATATTGGCCATCATATCTTTTTTAATGGATTTCTTTTCGGGAGCACTTGGTGCTAAATATTCCGGCGCCGGACTTCTTGGTATGTTAGGAGCGGTGCTGGGAGCGATTTTGGGGTTCTCGCTCCTTGGATTGGTGGGAATGTTCATTGGTCCCGCCCTTGGGGTTTTGATTTTTGAACTTCTCGCCAAACGTGATGTCAAAAAAAGCACTCGATCGGCAGGCTACACCCTGATTTCAACTGTCATCGGGATTGTCGTTAATATTTTAATAGCGCTTACCATGTTGGCAATTTTTATAACTTCTATTTTTGTTTAGTGGTTGAGCGTTGGGATTGGCCGGTGTATAATAACCTAAGATTTTAAAATTATAGGGGGGAAAATGAACTTCAAGTTTACTGCCAAGAAACTAGCATTTATTATTCCAATTGTAGTTGTAGTTCTTCTTGGGGGCGCCTTGGCGCTGGCTAAAACAGGGCATTTTGATTCATTGGCAAAGGTCTTGAGCATCAAAGCCGATGTTAATACTTCCCCAATTGATACTTATACAGTATGTGGAAGCCACACTGATTACGACGGCTGGTACTCTAGGCAGTCTGGATATAATGGCATTCCCGTATTCGTAAAAGATTATTCCCATACTATCAGTGCCACATTAATGCCTAAAGTTGTGGCTCCTGATGCCACCCCCACCGTAGAAGCCTATTGGACATTGTTGCCATACAGGAGGTCTTGTCCAACTCCAGATATTGGTAGTTGTGTTTCGGCTAACTTGGTTGGGCAGTGGACCAGCTTGTCGAACAACGGCTCAATTTCTCTCGTGGCAGGTCGGGTTGATCCCAACACTTGTCAGCCTTTGCCATCGACTACACCAACCCCGATTTTATCTGTTATCCCGGTTACACCAACTCCTGTAACTGTATCTAAAACGCCAACCGCTACCGCAACTGCTACTCGAGCACCTTCAGTATCACCTGCGCCAAGCCCAATTACTTATGTCAACTACGGCCTAGAGGGGTTTATTACAGATAAGGATAATTACTTAACCGACGCTATAATTACTCTAAAAATTGGCGACAGAACTAAAACGGCCACTGCGACTGCGAGGCCAGGTCAATCTGTTCCGGTGGGTACTTTTACGACAAACTATATGATTGAGATTAGCTCAAGCGAGTACGTGCCGGTTGGGACGTATACTGTTACTATCGCTAAATCAGGATATAATACTCAAACCAAGGAAGTTTATTTGCCAAATGGGAAATATGCGGTTGAAAACTTTCGATTATCGCCACTTGCGAGCCCAATAGCGGCTGTCTCACCGACGCCTGTGCCGGTTCCATCCGTTTCACCCTCCGCTCAACCATCTCCATCCCAAGTACCGGTTCAAACACTATCTGCCAGTTTGGCCAACAAGCAAAATCCAGATAATCCATTTGCGATTGACTTGAAGGCCACTCGCTCAGGAAACGCGATCGGAACGATAAATTACTCATTTTGGTATAACTGCGACAACCCTAGCAATAAAGTAAACGAGGTGAAAGCCGACCCGAAGTGTGGCGTCCCGGCTAAATATACCGTCCCCCAGGGAAATAATGTTATAACCGACAGCCATGTGTATATAGTGAAGGGTAACCATACGGCGAAGGTAATTATTGAGCAGGGCAATGCGGTGCCTGCTGAAGCGAGAAAAACATTCAATGTTGGAGAGCCATCGACTGGTTTAACCTGTAGGGGATCGATCAGTGCTGACATTATAGATTTAGATACGGGTAAAGAAATTGCGGGTGCAAGCGTTACTGCATCTTATAACGGGAAGACCTTTGATGCGACGACGACAGCCGAGCTAGGAAAGAACCTAGATCTGATCGGGATGCTTTGTCATACGATACGCTTAACAATTAAGGCAGATGGATATTACGATTACGATGTTGAAGTTCCTATATCAACATTTGATCCCAATAATCCCGTCAAAATTGCTTTAAGGGGTAGTGATGAAGGCGCCGTTTGCAGGACTGTTGATTTTAATTTACCCCAAGAGCTCAAAAATCTTTTGGTATACATGAAATCTATGAAGGCCGATTGGAGCGATGTAACAGTAGACGATGTTTTGGCTAAGTTTAGCGAGAACGATCCAGATAACCCATTGGCTGCAATTATTAATGGTCTTGTGCAAAATGGCACCTTGAAGGGAAGCGATAATTTATCTAGAAAGATGCCAACTCTTTCCTCTTCGTTTAGTAAGACCCTTAATAACTTTCAGAACACAAAAGTTGTCAATTTGAGTCTTTATGATTCAACTCGTTTGAGACTGGCTAATGCTACTGATAATCCACAGTTGGCTGCAAGAGTTTTACAGCCATATTTCAAACGTTCGATTGACTCCGCACTAACACCTCTAAAAAATTATGCACTTTGGCAGGGTGCCAACTGGATTCTTGCCGATCCTGGTATAGTAGTCGGATTATTCGATGTGATGGATAAAACTAACGCAGTAATTGACTTGGCCTCTTGGAAGTCGAGTCATGGTTCGCAAAACGTAAGTTTTATGCTGCAGCCTAAATACAATGGGCTAAATGTTATACCCGCTCTTTCCTTAACTGGCGCTTTCAACGTAAGGGATATTGCGGTCGGGGCCACAGCTTCATATAATACTTGTCAGATTGGGGTGGGTGGAATTACCAGGGGCAGCATAGCTGACGAAATTGCCTGGAGTCTTAAGGCCACTTCAACAAGAAACAGCAACCTAAATTTCAATGTGAACGGTAGCAGCGGAAATATAAACTCGATGGATTTTAGCTATACAATTCCGCTAGATTAACTCGCGACTAATGATGAGATCTTTTTTTGCGATGTTCGACAGTTTTGAGTCGGGCGATATTTCGCTCTAGCATTGCGGTCGCATCGGCTAGACCGATTTCGTCAACTTTTTGATTCATTAGCTCTTCGGCTTGCTGTTTAGATTCGAGGGCCCTTTGCTCATCAATTGATTCGGCGAATTCGGCCGTTTGACAGAAAACCTTAACCACATTTTTAGATATTTTAAGAAATCCTCCACCTGCGGCAAGAATTTTATCCCCGCTTGTGGTTTTGATTGTCATCATCCCCGGGGCGACCAAGCCAACCAGTGGCGTATGATCGGCCATGATACCCATGTCTCCGTTTGGTGTTGGCACACAGAGAAGCTGCGCTTCGCCATCAAACAGCACGGCCTCTGGGGTTGATAGTGTTAAGTGGAAAAGTTTTGACATTATTTGCTAGCTTTCGCTTCTTCTGTTTTTTCAGTTTTTACTTGTTTTTTGACCTGCGAGATGTCGCCCTTCATGTAGAATTCTTGTTCGGCAACGTCGTCATATTTACCCTCGATGATTTCTTTGAATCCGGCGATCGTGTCTTTTAACGATACATATTCTCCAGCCCTTCCAGTAAATACTTCAGCAACAAAGAAAGGCTGCGATAAGAACCTCTGAATTTTTCTGGCTCTTTGTACGGTCAGTTTATCCTCGTCAGATAATTCTTCCATTCCTAAAATCGCAATAATATCCTGAAGGTCTTTGTATTTCTGCAAAATTCTTTGAACTTCGCGGGCAACATTGTAGTGTTCTTCGCCGACAATGTTTGGGTCCAAAATTGTTGAGGATGATCCGAGCGGATCAACTGCTGGGTAAATTCCAAGCTCGGATAACGAACGATCAAGGACGATAGTCGAGTCAAGGTGGGCAAAGGTTGTTGCGGGGGCAGGGTCGGTCAAGTCATCAGCTGGAACATAAACAGCCTGTACGGAAGTAATCGAGCCTTTATTTGTCGAAGTGATACGCTCTTGCATCTGTCCCATTTCGGTAGCCAGAGTTGGCTGATAACCTACGGCCGATGGAATGCGTCCCAAAAGGGCCGAAACTTCGGATCCTGCTTGGGTAAAACGGAAAATATTATCGATAAATAATAGAACGTCTTTACCCTGGTCGCGGAATTCTTCTGCGACGGTTAGGCCAGTTAAGGCAACTCGAGCCCTACACCCTGGAGGTTCGTTCATTTGTCCGAACACAAGAGCGGTTTTACTTAAAACTCCCGATTCTTGCATTTCATGGTAAAGGTCATTTCCTTCGCGGGTTCTCTCTCCGACCCCAGCAAAAATTGAATAACCGCCGTGCTCCTGGGCGATGTTACGGATGAGCTCGGTAATAACAACGGTCTTACCAACACCAGCGCCACCGAAGAGTCCGACTTTTCCACCTTTTACAATTGGAGCGATCAGGTCGATAACTTTAATTCCAGTTTCCAAAATTTCTGTTTTAACCGATTGATCGGTAAATGACGGCGGTTCTTGGTGGATCGGTCGAAGCTTTGGCTCTTTGAGTTGCGGTTTTCCGTCGATTGGTTCGCCGAGGACGTTAAACATCCTGCCTAGAGTTTTTTCGCCGACAGGGACAGCGATCGATTTACCTGTATCTATAACCTCAACGGAACGGGCCAGACCTTCGGTTGGTCCCATCGCCACCGTTCTAACCGTTTTACTGTCCATGTGTTGCTGAACTTCCAAAACCAACTTTTTGTCGCCGACAAATGTTTCGAGGGCATTATAAATTTGCGGCAGATGTTTTTCAAATTTTACATCGACAACAACGCCGATGATTTGACTGATTATCCCGATATTTTTTATTTCTGATGACATTTATTCTCCTAACCTTGGTTTAACTAAAAGTGGATTTTAAATTTATTTTCTAACTTTTATTCATTTATCAATTACCTTATTCCATCGCGATTACGCCGGCGGAAATTTCAGAAAGCTCGGCTGTAATCGATGCTTGTCTCATTTGGTTGAAAGTAAACTGGAAATCGTCGCGTAAATCTTCAGCGGCGTCGGACGCATTCTTCATCGCAATCATTCGGGCGGCATGTTCGGCTGCCTCGGATTCCAGGATGACTTGGTATGTAAGGGCGCGGACGCTTTGTCTAATAACTTTATCCATTACTTCTTTTGCCGATGGTTCAAACTGGAGCTGGGGGAGCGAACCGTTATCAGCCTGAAATTCTTCGAATAGACTTGGATTGATCGGCAATATCTGAAGCGATGTCGCTTTCATTTTGGCTGTCGATTCAAAGTGGGTATGGATCGTCAGGAACTTTTTATACTTACCCTCGCCAAATCCCTGTAGGCCGATTAGGGCGATCGGGGAAATCATTGCAAATCGAATGACATTTTCACCGTGGGCAAAATCAGCCACAATATTAGCTCCGAGTTTTTGCAAAAATTTTCTGATTTTGCTGCCCATCGTAATAAAATCAATATTTTCTAATCCATATTCATCGATCATCTTTAGGCATCGGCGCATGGTGTCGCTATTGTAACTTCCAGCCAATCCCTTGTCCGACGATATGACAAATAAGAGAATTTTTCCTTCGGACTTATCGCTTAAGAAAAGATTGTCTTTGTTTTCTGGCAGTTCGGACAGACGAATGATGGAGCGCCAAGATTCGAAGACATAATGCTTTGATCGCAAAGCGGCTTCCTGCGCTTTGCGCATTTTAATCGAAGAGATTAACTCCATGGCTTTGGTAACCTGGAGCATTGATCCAATCGATTTAATGCGTCTTTTTATTTCTTGACCTTTAGCCATATCTTTTAGCTTTCAGCTATCAATTTTGATTGATTATTTTTTCTCCGAGCTCTGATTACTGACGGCTGATTGCTCCTTTTTCTCTACTTCCTCAATTGTTTCGTAGCTCGACACCGTCTCGCTAATAATTTTGGTTAACTTTTCTGCGTCTTTTTCGTCAAAGTCACCTTTGGATGCAATTTTTTCAAGCACGTCTTTGGCGCGGCTTTTAACAGCAGTCAAAATTTTACCCTCAGCTTCTTTAATTTTTTCGACAGGTACCTTATCTAGCAGCCCAGTTGTTGCGGCAAATAAGACTGCGACCTGATCTTCGACTGCCATTGGCTCAAACTGGAGCTGTTTTAGCAGTTCTGTCAATCGTCGGCCACGCTCAATCTGCGCTTTTGTTCCCTCGTCTAAGTCCGAACCAAACTGTGCAAATGATTCAAGCTCGCGAAACTGCGCAAGGTCAAGTTTCAACTTTCCAGCAACTTTCTTCATTGCCTTAATCTGGGCGGCGCCACCGACACGCGAAACTGAAATACCAATATTTAGTGCCGGACGAATCCCTTTGTAGAAGAGGTCGTTTTCCAGAAAAATTTGGCCGTCAGTAATTGAGATTACATTGGTTGGGATATATGCGGAAACATCCCCAGCCTGCGTTTCAATGATTGGCAATGCGGTCAACGACCCTCCGCCTTCGGCGTCGGATAATTTTGCGGCACGCTCTAAAAGGCGAGAGTGCAGATAGAAAATATCACCCGGGTAGGCTTCGCGTCCTGGTGGACGCCGTAGCAATAGTGAAAGTTCACGGTATGCCCAGGCTTGCTTGGAAAGGTCGTCGTAGACAACGAGTGCGTCTTGGCCTTTTGACATAAAGTATTCGCCGATTGTGCAGCCAGCATATGGAGCTAAATAGTTTAACGGTGCCGGATCGGATGCGGTTGCCACAACAATAATGGTGTAATCAAGCGCACCTGCTTTATCGAGAATATCTACCAAGCGGGCAATCTTTGATTTTTTCTGCCCGATTGAAACATAAATACAGATAGGTCTTTTGGACTTTTCGATCTGCTTTTGATTAATTATGGTATCGATGGCGATGGCAGTTTTTCCAGTTGAACGATCGCCGATAATAAGTTCGCGCTGCCCGCGGCCAATCGGAATTAAAGAATCGATAGCTTTGAGTCCAGTCTGTAAGGGCTGGTTAACGGACTGTCTTGAAATTACGCCTGGAGCAATCTTTTCTAGCTCCATCGAGGTCTTTGTTTTAATTTCGCCCTTGCCGTCCATTGGTCTGCCAAGCGGATCGACAACGCGCCCAATGTATTCTTCGCCGACAGGAATTTTAACAACTTCGCCGGTAGCTTCGACTTCATCGCCGGAAGAAATTCCGGTGTATTCGCCCAGAACAATTGCGCCTATAAAGCCTTCTTCAAGGCTCAACGCCATAGCTGCGACTTTTCCGGTTTTAGAATTTATTTGCAAAAGTTCGCCCGATTTAGCTTGCGACAATCCATAGATTCGCACAACACCGTCAGCGACCTCTATGACTTCGCCGACTTTCTTGGCTTTCATTTGCTGGTCAAAAGATAGGATTTCCTCTTTCAGTTCTTGGATTATGTCGCTCATACGCCACCTTCTAATTTTTGTTTTAATTGATGTAATTTTGCTGCATAGCTTACGTCGTAGATTTCATCACCGATTTGGACTCTGATTCCACCCATCAAATCTGGATCGATTTCTTGATGTAGGTCAATTTTCTTGCCAAACTTTTTTTCTAACCGATCAGTGATTTCCCCTACCTGCTCTTGTGAAAGCTCTTTGGCCGAACTAAGACGTGCTCGCAACCTGCCTTGACGCATTGAATATAAACTTCCAACTTCATTAATAATCTGGTCTAGACGGTTTAGTTGTTTTTGTTTCTGGAGCCTTACCCAAAGTTCGATAGCGATTTGTTTAACGTTTTTTTCGTTAAGTTTTTCGCTCACTTCGGCGATTAGGCGGGTGCTGTCTTGTCTCATTTAATCTCGCTGATGGCCTTAGCAACGTCGTCCGCGGCCGGTTTAGTTTCGATAATTTTTTCGGTTGCGATGGTAACGAGTTGTGCCAAATCCTTCTTGGCTTTCTCGACGATCATATCTTTTTCTCTTTCGGCCGACGTTTTAGCGTTTTGAGAAATCTTTTGAGCCTTTTCAGAGGCATCAACTAAGATTTTACTAGCTTCGTCCTGCGCACTTTTCTTTGCGGCTTTTGCAATCAAATCAGCTTCGTTAACAGCCTTGTCCAGAATCTTTTTAGACTCTTGCTCGGCCAAAGCTAATTTTTCTTCGGCGGCTTTAGCGTCTTCCATCGACTTTGCGACCTTATCTCTGCGGTCTGAAAGCATTTTGACAATCGGACCATAGAGAAACCTTTTCAACACGAACAGCAGAATCAGAAAATTAACTATCTGCGAAAGCAATAGTTTCCAGTCTATACCGAGACTTGCAAGTGCTTCCATTTGTTAAACGAATTTAACGATAAGGGCAACGACCAAAGAATAAATCGCAATAGCTTCTGCAAACGCTAGTCCCAAAACCATTGACGACTGAACTTTTGTAGCTGCTTCAGGATTGCGTCCAATGGCCTCTAGGCCTTTTGACCCAATTAATCCGATGGCAATTGCCGGCGCCATACCACCCAAAGCGATTGCTGCTGCGGTTGCGATTGTCTTGATTGCTTCTACCGAAACTCCTGTTGTTGGCTCCATGATACCTCCACTAAATTACTTTTATTATTAATTAATGACTTGAAATAGCTGATTTTATGAACACGAGGGTTAGCATTGTGAAAACCAGCGCTTGAACGAATCCGACAAACAATTCCAGGAAGAAGAAGGGGAGTGGGGCGACAAACGGTACTAGGAAAGCAACCACCAACAACAACACTTCTCCAGCAAACACATTGCCGAAAAGTCGAAATGAAAACGATATCATTCTAGCAAATTCTCCGATAATTTCCAGGATGCCTAAAAAGAAGTCGATTGGCCCTTTGAAGTTTACGAATTTTTTTGCGTATTTAAATGCCCCCATTGCTGCCACGCCAAAGACTTGAATAGCGATAACGGCGACAATCGCTAGGGCTAGCGTTGTATTGAGGTCGGCATTGGCGGAACGAAATAGAGGAATGAATTTTTCGCCTTCATGAAACCCAACAGACCCAACGCCCGGAATGAGCCCGAGCCAATTGTTGGTGATAATAAAGATGAAGATTGTAGCGATCAGCGGAAAATATCTTTTGGTCGCTTTCTCGTCATCAATAATGTCATTAGCGGTATTAAATAAAAATTCCAGAATCATTTCAAAGAAATTCTGGATTTTGCTTGGTACGAACGTAACCTTTCGTGTTGCAATGAATGCGATGATGATCAGGAAAATAGTGGTAATCCAAGAAAGGGCCATGCTGTTGGTGACAGGGAATGATCCAATGTGCGCTATTTTTTCGGCGGCAAGAGAGATTTCCATTATTTATCTAACTGATCTAAGTTTTTGGCAGCTTTTTCGGCGATCCTTTTTATCATTAGCAGAGAGATGATCAACGCCAGGATCATTAGGGCGATTAAAAACTTGGGGGAACTGTTAAAATGCCTGTCTAAGTATCGACCGAGTAACGCAAGTAAAACTGCCGGAGTAGCTGTAGCTATCCCGACATACCCCAGTAACGACAAAGAAAAGGCCAAGCTTTTTTTCATGGGTTTGCAAATGACTCCGAAGACATGCTAACAAAAATCATCTTGCAAAACAACCCTCGGTAAGATAGGGTCATGTTATGGGAAAACTATTTATGGTCGCTACGCCAATTGGAAATCTTGGCGATATCTCTTTTAGAGCAATTGAAACGCTAAAGAACGTTTCGCTAGTTTTGGCAGAGGATACGCGTCGTACTAAGATTTTATTTGATCACTACAACATTAAGACTCCCCTGCAGTCGTTTCACGAACATTCAGGGCTTGGCAAAATAGAGAAGACAATTTTGTATATTAAGGAAGGTAATGACACCGCTCTGGTTTCGGATGCTGGCACACCGAATTTTTCCGACCCTGGGGGAAAATTAGCCGAAGCGGCGTGGCAGGCTGGTATTCAAGTAGTACCGATCCCGGGAGTCAGCTCATTAACGGCTCTTATCAGTGTCGCTCCCATTTCAATGAGCGATTTTTCCTTCAAGGGTTATTTTCCGAAGAAAAAGGGCCGACAAACTATGATTACTGAAATTAAAAAATATAAGAGTCCGGTCGTTTTCTTGGAATCTTCGCATCGAATAAGAAAGACACTCGTCTTACTCAAGGAGTCTTTGCCAGATTTCAACATTTTAATTGGACGAGAACTAACAAAGGTATACGAGGAAATAGTTTTTTGTTCGCTCAAGGATCTTGATGAAGAAAAGATTACAGAAAAAGGCGAGTTCATTATAGCTCTTGCAAAGGGTAATTAAACATGGCAAAATGTAATTAATAAAGATTTATAAGGAGGGGATGTGGCAAAACGTCCTAAGTCTAAAATTCAACGCGGTTTCGTTTTGGGGTATCTGGCAATTGCTGTAATGGTAGTTGCTACTGGGTTTGCTTTAAGGAACGTTGAGCCCATCTCGGCTGATACTACATGGTATCAGGGCCAAGACGGGTTAAAGTCTACTGTCGTTACGCCAACTGCCGTCACAGCGGAGGAAGTTCCCGAGGCGATCGGAGAGCCGACCGATACTTTTGAATGGGAGGGTTGCGTTGACGGCCACGATATAATCAGCGTGGCTGGCAGTGCCATCAATATCAGTCACCTTAAATGGCAGGCAATTGGAGCCCATAGCGACTGTTCTAAGTTGGGCAATACCTCCAAAACCGGAAACTTTAGCGGTAACTTGACTGGTTGCAATAAAGTTTCCTTGAGTAGCAAAGTAGCGAGAGGATCATTAACTCTGACTAAAAACACGCCAATCTTCACTGTGGATTTAAATGACAATGCACCGTCCGGTGCGGCAATCTATAAGTTCACTCTTACCTGCACTAGCAGAGCTAGTGTCACTCCTACTAACTCTGCGACCGTAACCTCGACTAATACTGCTAAACCAGTTGCCCCAAGCTGTATGGTTGGCTCGACGGCTAAGACAGTCAAGCTTCTAGATCGTGACAAAGAGATTTTCGGTGCCAATGCTAAGGCATATTTGGTTACCACTACAGATAAGAAAAACTTTAGGGTTATAATCGGCGGAACCAAACTAAGCTCTACCGCAACTGGTGGGCAGATTAAGTTAGTCTATGGCTTTCAAAACCTCAATACGTTTGCTGTGGGAAATGATGTTTTTGGGCTTCTTCGATACAACTACAAAACTGACGGTAAAGCCCAGACTGCTGACTTAGATTTTCGCAAGAAAGCTGTTGCTCCGGGAGCATATTTCTCGGGCACAAAGACAATCACAGTTTCTGATTTCAGCAAAGCAGCACCGACACTTAAAATGTTGAGGAGTGGCACAGCCGTTGACTGTATTACAAATCCGATTCCATTGGCTGGCATTTCTGTTGGAACAACCCCAACTCCTTCTGCAACCGCCAGTCAGCAAGCCCTTAGCTATACCTTCAAGACCGGTTTTAATACGATAGTGGCACCAAATAGCACAACCGTACAAGATAGCCGGGTTCTCGACACGGAACCGATTACAGACATGAATATGTATGTCTATGACTTTAATCGGCTTGGGCAAAAAAACTGGAGAACAACTCATCCTAATGCCGGGGCAAACTACGGCCTGATTCCGCAAGTTTTTGACCAAATCGGTTACTATGTTTACAACCCAGGGCCAGAGTTAACAGTTAATGTTCCGCTGGTTGTAAAAACAGGAGCTAAAAACGTTGAAGAAAAGACGAAAATGAGGAAGGGCTGGAATCTACTGGCTGTATCTTCCGAGACCGCGGTTAAGTTGTCTGAATATAAACTTAACGTCACAAAGAAAGGCGCCGCTGCCTCATGCTTGGAAGATTCCTGTATCGAACAGGTTACCCTCAAGGATCTTCTTACTGGAGATTCGCAGACTCGCCGTGCCTACAGAACGATTTATGAAATCAAGGATGGCAACGCTACGAATGCTGACGACGCTTTCACGGTAGTAAAAGTTGATACGACAAATATCGATAGCGTGACGCTTCCGGGGAAGACGGCGTTCTGGATCTACTTGTGGGATTAAAATGGATAAAAATGCTCGCTACAGCCTGACTGCACTCGGTATTTTGGCTGTAGCCGCGTCCATCTTTGGCATCCTGTCTCTTACGACAAAAGTCCAGATTAGTGCATCAACTAATGTCGCTCAGGTTGTCGTTGATCGTTCTGTTCCCCTGAAAATGGGTGCCAACAACCTGCGAAATGGGCCAAAAAAGATAACTTTGCAGTCGAAGGTTATTGCCGTCAATGACAATTTAATCTCCGTAGAAGATGCAATGCAAAGGGAAATAATCGGTTCACTCACTTACTCAAAGAATGTTTTAGGGGAGAATACTAATCAAATACCGCCAGATACTCAGTTTTCAGTGCCACTCCAAGATTCTTCGAGGGTAGTCCAATTCTTGTCAGAGGAAATTGAATGAAAAAATTCGAGAAGTTAGAGGAACGGGTAAAAAATAAAAAACCACGCCACACTCGTTTTTTTATAACGGCTGGTGTTGCGAGTTTTCTGATTGGGGCAGCGCTCGTATCCATTGGAATTTACAGCACTAAGTCATCAGTCCGGATATCGGCTGATTCTGAGACAGTAGCCAACGACCAAGCGACAGACGCAGTCCTACCTCCTGTGCCCGGAGAACCAACCCGAGAATCAGATACGGACACTAAAATAACTGATACTGAGCTGAGCAAAACTTTTCCTGCTGGCTGGAGCATGATTTCAGGAGCCGTGCTCGAAGGCTATGATTTAAAACCATTCGCCGACGCGGGTCTTGTCCTCTACAGCTTTAACGATCCTGCTTTTCCAAATCGCGACTGGACAACCTATCCAACGGGAAGCGAAACTGCGACGAATATTACCGTTTATGCGCCTCTTGGTTATTATGTCTATAATTCGGCTGCAGACAAAGCGGTCACATTAACGAAGGCGGCTGTGAGCGAAAAGAAAAACGACTTCATGTTTGCCAGGGGTTGGCACATTCTCTATTGGCCAAACGCCATTACCGATAAAAATCAGTTTATGTCTTCAGTTAAGCTGACATACTCAGATGGAACATCGGAAACCTTGGCGCAAGCAACTTCACAGGATAAACATATG
>Ga0247841_10004922_pt1 | contig 22243 bp, 20 predicted proteins | sample LaCruzMarch2015__2_FD_192410 | JGI IMG/M metagenome (GOLD analysis project Ga0247841, IMG submission 192410) | Freshwater microbial communities from meromictic Lake La Cruz, Castile-La Mancha, Spain - LaCruzMarch2015_18m | ecosystem: Environmental > Aquatic > Freshwater > Lake | place: Spain... | reverse complement strand
CAGGTACCTTGGTGTAAAAAGGATATTAGAAAACAATACCGGAATAGATTGTGTAATATTGGATGATGCTTTTCAGCACCGTTCGTTGAAATCAGGATTAAATATTCTTTTAACAGATTACAATAAACTTTACACCAGAGACTATGTTTTGCCTTCAGGTACACTTCGCGAATTCAGATGTGGAGCTAAAAGGGCAGATATCATCGTTGTTACAAAGTGTCCAAAGTCCCTAACTGATGAGGAAAAGAGAGAAATTGTATCGGAAATAAAATCAGAAAAATATCAGCATGTCTTCTTCAGTTTTATTGAATACGGCTCATTGACGCCGATGAACGATACTGTTTTTGATGGGGATATTTCTTCTGTGGAATCAGTTTTATTATTCACTGGAGTTGCCGACGCAAAACCTCTTGAACAATATCTGAAAAACCGGATCAATTCGTTACATTCAATTCGTTTCGACGACCATCATCAGTATTCTGTTCAGGATTTGACAAAAATTAGAGAAAGTTTTAATAATATTGCAACCAGAAATAAAATTTTAGTAACCACCGAAAAAGATTCGATGAGGATTGAAACATTTAAGCAGAAGGCAATTCTTTTGGATTTGCCGATCTTTTTTATACCAATCAGGGTCGATTTTTTCCCATCAAACAAAGAAATGTTTAATAAATTGATTTTGGATTATGTTAGACCTGACAGAAAAAATTAAAGAAACAACAGAATATTTACAAAAGAATGTAAATATAAAACCAGAGATAGGAATTATTCTTGGAACGGGTTTGGGGGGCTTGGTAAACGAGATCGAAATTACACATGTAATGCCTTATGAAACCATTCCGAATTTTCCTGTTTCCACTGTTGAAGGGCATTCAGGAAAACTGATCTTTGGGGTACTCAGCGGTAAAAAAGTTGTTGCCATGCAAGGCAGGTTCCATTATTACGAAGGATATACAATGACGGAACTCACTTTCCCTGTCAGAGTGATGAAGTATTTAGGCATTGAACGGTTATTTGTCAGCAATGCCAGTGGAGGAGTCAATCCGGATTTTGAAATAGGCGATTTGATGATCATTACAGATCATATTAATATGTTACCCGATAATCCCCTGATGGGGAAAAATTATCCTGAATTGGGTCCCCGTTTTCCTGATATGAGCGAAGCTTATGACCGCTCGATGACAAAAAAGGCGATTGAAATTGCAAAAAAATTAAAAATCAAATATCGGACAGGCGTGTATGCTGCTGTTTCGGGACCTTGTTTTGAAACTCCTGCAGAATATCTGAGAATGAAAAATACCGGTGCAGATACGGTAGGCATGTCAACTGTTCCTGAAGTGATCGTTGCAAGGCACATGTCGATTCCCTGTTTTGCCATATCGATAATTACTGATTTAGGTGTACACGGGAAAATTGTTGAGGTGTCGCATCAAGATGTTATTAAAGTAGCAAATGAGGCTGAAAAGAAAATGACATTGTTAATGAAAGAACTTATTTCTTCTTTATAAATTAAGTTATACACTATGTAACAAAAGGGTATTTGGAGTTTGGCTGCCGGATACCTTTTTATATTTGTTTGAAAATTTTCCTATGAAAACGAAACATTTTAAAACGAGAAAGCACAAGGAGAAGAAAAGCAAGCTTTCTAAAAAAGCAGGTTTACCACCGGGAACAGTTGTACATATTGGCAGGGAAAACAATTCGGATGTGAGTATGTCGCTTATTCATTACAATGCTGAATCTGTTGAAAATAAAGAAAGAATTGCTATTGATGAGTGTTTGGAATACGTGCAGAAAGAAGGCGTTTCATGGATTACTATCAATGGGATTCATAAAACACAAATCATTGAGTCTATTGGAAAGTTGTTCAACCTTCATTCGCTGGTTCTTGAAGATATTGTTAATACAGAACAACGACCTAAATTTGAAGAGTTTGATGATTACCTTTTCTTTACTTTGAAAAACCTTGAGTTTGATGTTGAGCAGAAAGAAACACATTACGAACAAATTAGTTTCGTACTAGGGAAAAATTATGTAATCTCTTTTCAGGAAAAAGAATCTGATTTGTTTCTTCAAATTAAAGAAAGAATCATGAATGGTATAAGCAGGGCTAGAGGTAAGGGCGCTGATTACCTTATTTATCTGTTGATAGATGCTACTGTTGACAGTTATTACAGCATTACCGAAAACATAGAGGATAATATTGAAATTCTTGAAGAAAAAGTTTTAGCTGATACTTCAGGAAAGACACTAGCTGAAATTCAAAAGATAAAACGCGATCTTGTAATCCTTCTTAAATCTGTTTTTCCGCTACGTGAAGCAATAGGTAAAATACAGCGAAGAGAAAATCCGCTGATCCATGAATCAACACACATTTTCTTTAACAGTATTTACGATCATGTTGTGCACATCATTGAATCTGTCGAATCTCAGCGCGACATTCTCTCCGGTTTGATGGATATATATCTTTCCAATATCAGCAACCATATGAATAGTGTGATGAAGGTACTTACTGTGATTGCCACTATATTCATTCCGCTCACTTTTTTTGCCGGTGTATATGGGATGAACTTTAAATATTTCCCTGAATTAGAATGGCGATGGGGCTATGCCTTATTCTGGACGCTTTGTCTTTTCTGTGTTTTATTGATGCTTTTTTATTTCAGAAAAAAGAAGTGGCTATAAATTATATACTTAAGTTTTGCATGAAAAAAATATCAATATGAGAAAGATCATTTATACATTACCAATTATTCTTGCTGTCTTAATGATGGGATGCGGCGGAAATAAAGCGGATGAAAACAGTTTTGTGATTAAAGGAAAACTGACGAATACAAAAAAAGATTCCATTTATCTTGAAAAACTCACTATTAAAGAAATGGCAGGCATTGATTCTGCCGTAGTTTCCGAAGAAGGAGAATTCCATTTCAAAGTTAAACCAAAGGAAATAGGATTTTATATTTTAAAACTCAAAAAGAATAATTTTTTAACCCTGTTGATCAATAAGGGCGAAACAGTTGAAATTATAGCCGACGCAAAACAATTGCAAAAAACATACATTGTAAGTGGATCAAAGGGATCGGAACAGATAAAGGAACTTAATGATCATTTGCAGGCAAATTATACTAAGGTTGATTCTCTTAGCAGAATATATAATGATAGCAAAGAAAGTCCCGATATACTTAAAATTAAAGCATCGCTGGATTCAACTTATAAAGAAATATTTTTTGATCAGAAAAATTTTCTGAAAAACTTTATTGATAAAAACACCGGTTCACTGGCATGTCTTATCGCCATTTATCAGCAGTTTGGGAGGGAGCCGTTGTTCAATGTCAGTAACAAAACTGATTTCGCTTATTTTGAAAAACTGGATAAAGCGTTGATAACTGCATACCCTGACAATCAACATTCACAGGATTTACATAAAAGGGTAACTGAAATAAAGCGAATGGAAGCAGAAAAACAATCAGCAGAAAACAAATTGGCTGTTGAGTCTGAAGCTCCCGATTTTAAATTGAAAACACCCGATGGAAAATTGGTTTCTTTGTCTTCTCTTAAAGGGAAATTTGTATTGATAGATTTCTGGGCTTCATGGTGTGCGCCCTGCAGGCAGGAAAACCCTAATATGGTTAAGCTTTACAAAGAATACAAAGACAAGGATTTTACCATATTAGGCGTATCGCTTGACAAAGATAAAGACTCATGGATAAACGCAATAAAAACCGATAAGCTGATATGGACACAAATCAGCGATTTAAAGTATTGGGATTCTCCGGTTGTAAAATTATATAATGTTCAATCAATTCCTTATTCAATACTGATTGATGAAGAGGGGAAGATTATTGCAAAAGGACTGCGTGGCGAAGAGCTTGCGAAAAAAATAAAAGAAGTAGTTAAATAAAGGGCATCTCTAAATACCATAAAATACGTCAGTGCTAGCTTGCCTTCGCTGTACTCGCAATGACAATAATTAACTGATGTTACGCATATTTATTTTTTTTATTTATCAATGTCACTCCGAGCCGGACACAGCAAAGATTTGCGGGTCAGAGTCCGTGTCGAAGAGTGACACACCGGTCGACTTCGACACGATTCTCCTTTCACTATCGTTTCAGTAGAATCGGCTCTGTCTGACCTCTAAATTTATTAATCATTTACCATATTATTTGCGTAACATCAATAATTAAGTTTTTAAAGATTCACTTTAGAATTTTAAACGCAATTGCACTTTTACTTCCGACTTTGTATGCCCGTCAATTTCAGTCAACCCAGTACCTATTACATTAATGTTGCTGTAATATGTTTGAGCGAACCGCAGCCACACATCAATATTTCTGTTGATTTTGTATTGCGCTGTAATGTAAAAGCGAGTGCCTTTGTTATAAAGTGCCGGAATTGAATAGCCATAAAGCACATCACTCTCAAAAGTATAAATACGGCTGTCATAAGTTTCGGCATCAAATATTGCATAGCGCAAAGAAAATGAAAATGGGTTTTTCATTTTTTTATACGATACGTCCTGATATATGATATAACCTTTCTGCGGGTTTTCACTGCCTATTTTATATTTCGTTAGTTCTACATGGTTTTTTAGTGTGAATGATGGAGATACCTTATAGGATGTATTATACCTATAGTTTTGTTTCAAAGTACCCGAAGTAAGTTCGATTATGTCGTCAGGGTCAGAATTGTTTATTTCTTTATTTGTTTGGCGGTATCTAACGTACATTTCCATTTTTTTAGATGGTTTCCAATTCACCTGTAAAAGATAGTCGAGTGCTTTGGAAGGCGCATCAACCCTATATTTTAACCATGGAAAAGACATATTGTCAATATAAGCGTTTATGGCGAATGCACGAAGAGGTTTCAGAAAGATGCCAAAGTAAACACCTTTTTCATTTGCAGGGGTGCTGCTTTCACCAAATGCAGAACTATATAATGCCTGGTATTTTTTATCATAATTTCTGTACAAAACCGAAAGAGATACTTTCTGATCAAGGCTCATGAGAATGCCTGTAAGGAATGCCCTTGCGTTATTCCCGCTTTGCGAAACTTCGCCAAAGATGTTGAAATTTTTATAAATGTAGCTGTAATCAATGCCTATATTGGTATTTTCTTTTCCGTTAAACTGAAACTGGTTATAAGGTTGTAACTGGCGCTGAAGATTGGCGCTGTATTCACTTTTAAAAACCGTAGTACCAATATTCAACTTTTGGGTTTTATAGCAGAGATGCCCGCCAAAGGCTGTTTCGCCAATTGCATCTTTATCTGCCGCTTCATTAGGCGTAGAATGAAGTCCCGTTATTTGAAGCGAGGATATATAAAGGACCTCACTGCTCAATGAATCCGTTGAAGTGATATTAGCATCGATCTTTTTGCTTGAGAAGAAAAATGAAAGCTCAATATCTTTTGTGCCAATGGTTGTTCCTACGCCTCTCATAAACATGTTTTCAGTAACAGATGTATATGGTTTGATGCCGGCAGCATTCTTCTTAATCCCTGTACCATCGGCCGATTTACCGAAACCAAGTCCCGTCCATAATGTTAGACCCTGCCCAAACTGAACCTGATAATCCCCGATTGCCAAGGCTTTCACTACCCCAAAATCTTTCATGTAATAATGCGCGGAATAAAAATCGAAACCATTTTTTTGCGAACCTTTAAAAAACTCTTCTCCTGCATCCTTTTCAGCAGTTACACCAAAACTGATGTTGTTATAATAAGTAAACCTGTATTTGGCAAATATTTTTTCAGGGCTGCCAAGATAGCGTGAATTAGGGCTTACATTCAATGCTGAATCAGTAATAGGTGAAAAACCTTTTTGCTCCTCAAATACCCGCTGGCAGCGGATCATTAATGAATTGCTGCCGTTATCAAGCATTTCTTTGAAGGAAAAGTGTCGTGTTGTTACATTTTCCGAAACATAAATGTATGGAATAATTTTATTAATAGTTTCGATGTCAAATCCGTTAATGCTTTGCAGCTCATACAAGGAAAGCAATTTGCCATTCTTTGCAATATGATCAAAAAGGTTATTAATCTGTATATCATTGAGAGCCATTAGCTTTTGCAATTCTTCTGCATTTGTATTGTTCAGATTTATCGGGTGTTTCAGATAATAGTTCCTGTCTTCTAAAAGATCAGTGTAATCAAGTTCTGCATCGGTTTGTTCGGCAATGCTTTCAATTTTTTCATTTAAATCTTCATTATCAGTGTTGGCGCTATCCACCTCTGTTTTCTGAGACAAACCACAGAACGGGATGAAAAACAGGAAACCCATCAGCAGAAATACTGATCCGCAAGGTATATGTGAGTATCTCATGTTACTTAAATAAATTATTGTGTGAAAAAAATCCCAAGCCCCAAATTCCAAGTCCAAAGACCCAAGAAAAATAAAATGGATAGCTGGTGTTTTTAACTGTATGAAGATATAAAATGACATCCACCGCAAACCGCAATAATCTTTCACACAGATCATTTTTCTTTTCCATTTTCATTGCTGTTTTATTATCCTTTGAATTTGGTTCTTGAAATTTGGGATTTGGGGCTTATTATACTTTCTTTTGCTTAACATCAGTGAGTATGGACGATGATCTTTCATTCGCTGGCAGGTTGTCCGGTGGATTTAGAAGAATGGAATATTAACGAAACCTGGGGTGTAAAACCAAGTGCTTGATGGTAAGAAGCAGAAAAGTCAAGATTGAAGCTCTTGAATTCAAGTCCGAATCCAAATGCATTTAATACAGGATTGGTTGATATACCTGTTCTGAAGTATAATTGCTTTATCGGGTGATATTCGATTCCGGCTTTAAAAACAGGATCGTATTCAATATCTTTTTCCGATTCCACCGCCAGGATAAGCTTATCAGAAAATGCGTACGACAATCCAAGTCTTGCAATAGTGGGGGCACGTTCGTTATTATAATCAGCTACTTTGGCTCTTGTCGGGTTAAAAATATGTGCACCGATACATAAATTTCTATTGATCTGATAACGTAATCCGATTTCGGCAGCAAGCGCCGAGGAGTTTCCATAGTTTTCGGCAATATGTGTTGAAAGATAATCCAATTGCACGCCGGCTGAGAATTTAATACCAAATGTTTTGGCGTATGCTAACCCGATTTTGCTTTCGTTATACTGAGAATATCCAAAATGTGTTATGCTTAAGCCGAATATACCTGATTTTGTTGGGACTGCAATAGCGCCGGCTTTCAATCCAAGGTTTTTTAATCCAAACCGGTTTTCGTAATACAACCCGGCAGAAAAGTTCTTGATACCTGTAAGCCCCGCCTGGTTATTATGAATTGACCAGAGATCATTCAACGTAACTGAAGCATTTGCCATTCCTGACGACCTGCCGCCAATGGGCCAGTTTTCGCCTGTTGCATAAGTAGAAATGCTGACAAAGCAAGCTATAAAAAGTGAAAAAGTATTTTTTTTTATCATACCAGGGAATTCAAAAATTGACAGCTAAAATACATGAAAATAATATAGGGTATCTGATTTTATTCTTAAACAAAGGATTTTTTTATTTCATCCCTATATTGTTATATTGAAAGAAACCATATTTACCAAAACCCTAAGCACGAAATCCTAAATTCTAAAAAAATCCTAATCACTCAAATCCCAACAACATAAACGGCTTTGAACATTAATTACATTTTAATTTTGAATTTATTTAGGGTTTAGATATTCGGATTTTAAATTTTCCCTAGTATATATGATATTCATTATTATTTTTGTTGAACTAATGTTATGTTAATCCTAATATGTCGTTTTGAGATTGCTTCACCTCCTACGTTGGTTTCGCAATGACGTCATTGCGAGGAAGGAATGACCGAAGCAATCTATGCATCATTTGATTCTTAACGTAACATTAAAAAAATTATGAAAAATATTTTAAGATCATTCGGTAAGCAGGTTCTGTTTTGGTTCCTGTTCTTTGCATTTGCGAGGATCACCTTTCTTATATACTACCATAAATTTATTGGTGTAATTGATGTCATCAGTGTGTTGGCGGTATTCTGGCATGCACTCAGGCTCGATCTTTCCACTGTTTGCTATATCATGATGTTTCCGGTTCTTGTACTTGGTATTCAATCAATAATCAGCAGAAATTGGATGAATAAAGTAATTCTGATCTATCATTCGATTTTAATATTTATATATTCACTGATTACTTCCAGCGAAATAGGCATATATGAAGAATGGCAAACCAAGCTTGGCTCTAAGGCGATAAAGTACCTGTCAAATCCAGGGGAAATATACAACTCAGCATCTACAGGTGTTTTTTTCTTTTTATTGTTTATCTTGTTAGTTCAGTTTTTTGCGGGTTTTTTGGCATACAGAAAATGGTTCTTTCAGAGAATTACCTGTGCTGCAGGAAATTTTTTCTTTACCGTTATTTTTTTTACGGTTTCTTTGATTATGATTGGTATAGGGCTGAGGGGTGGGTTGCAGCAAATACCCATCAATCAGAGCGTAGCTTATTTTTCAAAACACAATATTCTGAATCTTACTGCTGTGAATTCGGGATGGAACATGATCCATAGCTTGCATCAAAATTTTTATTCGCTAAATAAAAATCCTTTTCAGTATTTCAATGCAGTAGAAGCTGAAAAAATAGTTGAAGGAATTCATAAAATTCCAAAGGATACAACAATTCAGGTACTTAAAACAAAAAATCCGAATATTGTTTTGATCATTCTCGAAGGTTGGTCGGCCGATTTAGTTGAATCATTGGGTGGCGAAAAAGGGATAACACCACGCTTTAAAGAATTTGAGAAAAATGGAATATTATTTTCAAATATATATGCCAGTGGTACCAGGTCGGAAGAAGGAATGTCTGCCATATTTGGTGGATTTCCTTCCATGCCTCTCGCACAGATATCGCGTCAACCGGATAAATTCATTAAACTGCCAAGCCTGACGCAACAACTTATTTCTAAAGGTTATCATACTTCCTTCTATTTTGGCGGAGATCTTTCTTATGGAAATATGAGAGGTTATATTTACTACAACAATTTTGAAAAGATCATTGAAAGTTCTGATTTCAATAATGATGTCCCTCGTGGAAAGCTTGGTATTCATGATGAATTCGTATACAGAAAATTGCTTGAATATCTGAACAAAGAGAAAACTCCTTTCTTTTCGGCATATTTCACACTCAGTTCACATTCCCCATACGACATCCCCGACTTTAAAGAAAATATTCAGTGGCCCGAACTCGAAAAAAAATACGTGAATGCTGCCTATTATTCCGATAGTTGTCTTGGTGATTTTATTTCCAATGCAAAAAAACAGAAGTGGTTCTCAAATACATTATTTGTTATTGTTGCTGATCATGGTCACGGTTCTTACAAGGCTCGTGAATACTGGTCCCCAGCTTATAATAAAATCCCTCTCCTTCTATATGGTGATGTGATAAAAGATGAATCAAGAGGGACTATATGCGATAAGATCGGCTCACAGGTTGACGTAGCAGCAACACTTTTGCACCAGCTTGGATTTAAAAGCAATAATTTTAACTGGAGTAAAAATATGCTGAATCCATACAGCCCCGGCTTTGCATATTATGCTTTTGAAGTTGGATTTGGCTGGGTGTGCAGCGATGGTGAATTTGTTTTTGAACACAACATGAAAAAATTCCTTGAAGAAAAATTACCGGCAAATAAAAAGGATTCAACAGAAAAAGTTGGAAAGACTTACTTACAGCAGGTTTACCAGGAATATTGGGATTATTAACCGGTTTATTAATTTAAAGTTCGTTACTATTTAGGTATAAAAGTGTACCTTATAAAGGTATATGGGTGGTGAAAGTTATAGGTCTTATATCTTGCTTATGCCTTATCCCTTAAACTTATCAGTTCACTTTAAATTTATACTTCACTTTAGCCAGTTCCTCATTAGCTATGATAACCTTAGTTTTTAATTTTTCTTTATACTCAATGATGGATTGCAGCATTTCGCTATCACCGGTTGCCAGTATCTGTGCCGCTAAAATAGCAGCATTCGCAGCGCCGTTCAGTGCAACAGTTGCAACAGGGATACCGGAAGGCATTTGAAGGATCGATAAAATAGAATCCCAGCCGTCAATTGAATTGGATGATTTGATAGGCACTCCAATTACAGGGCATGGTGTGCAGGCAGCGATAACGCCTGGTAAATGTGCTGCTCCGCCGGCTCCGGCAATGATGACACGCACACCGCGACTGTATGCTTTTTTTGAAAATCCCATCACCTTTTCGGGAGTACGGTGCGCCGATAGTGCATTTATTTCAAAATGGATGTGGAAATCTTCCAGTATTTTGGCGGCTTCTTCCATAACAGGCAAGTCGGAGGTGCTGCCCATAATAATGCTTACTCTTGGTTCTTTTGATGCCATAAAAAATAGGTTTGTTAATATTAGTATCTTAAAATTAAAATTCTAACCAAAAATGACAAAACATTTTTAGTCCCGAAACTTCGGGATATGATTTGTAAGTTCATTTAAAATTTAACATTCAACATTTATAATTCTGCTTTTTGCAGGTTAGGATTTATAATGCAAAAATAAACTTATTTTAATTTTTATTAAACTAAATACCTAAATTTATAAATTTGCATTCCTGCATGTTTTATTAAACTTTAAGAAACGAAGGTATTTTTATGAAAACCGTTAAGATCAAAGATAAAGAATTTTCATTGTCGATAAAGGCAGAAGAGATACAGAAGGCTGTAAGCAATATTGCTGCAAAGATCAATCGTGATCTTGACGGGAAAGATCCTTTCTTCCTTGTTATATTGAACGGTTCATTTATGTTTGCCTCCGACCTTTTTAAACTGTTAAAAATCCCATGCAAAATATCTTTTTTAAAGACATCCTCTTACCAGGGAACCAATACTACCGGGAACGTGAAAACGCTTATCGGGCTTACGGAAGATATTAAAGGCAGAACAGTGGTTATTCTTGAAGATATTGTTGATACCGGCCACACAATCAAAGATATTCTGAAAAACCTTACAGAACACGAGCCTGCCGAAATTAAAATATGCACGATGTTGTTTAAACCAAATGCATACAAAATGGATATTAAACTCGATTACGTTGGCATAGAAATACCAAACGATTTCATAATAGGCTATGGACTCGATTACGATGGCTTCGGCCGCAATTATGCTGATATTTATAAAATTCTTCAATAACGATTATAATGGAATAACATTGGTTAAATATTTCTAAAGTTTGAGGATAAATAAAATTGAAGTTTATGTTAAATCTGATAATATTCGGACCTCCGGGTTCAGGAAAAGGCACACATTCCATTAAACTTGTTGAAAAATATAAGCTGAGGCATATTTCCACGGGTGATATTTTCCGCAGCGAGATTGGCAATAAGACCACGCTTGGAATAAGGGCTAAAAGCTTCATGGATAAAGGAGAACTGGTTCCTGACGAAGTGGTTCTTGATATGTTATTCTCGGTGATGGACAGGTATTCGGATGCTAAGGGTTTTGTCTTCGATGGTTTTCCGCGCACTATCGTGCAGGCCGAAAAATTTGACGAAATGCTTGCATTGCGCAAAATGCCTGTTTCGCTTGTAATTTCATTGGATGTGAGTGAAGATGAGATCATCAATCGTCTTGTAAAAAGAGGTATTGAATCGGGCAGGACGGACGACACAGAAGAAATAATCAGGCAGCGGTTGAATGTATACGACAAACAGACAAAACCATTGCTGAATTATTATAAGAAAAAGAAATTATTGCAATCTGTTCATGGAATAGGCAGGATTGATGAAATATTTGAAAAGATTTGCTCTATGATTGAAAACTTTGCCAAGGTGTAAAATATTGTTTGTACCTTTGTTTTTGCATGTCGTATTATTGGTCGACTTTTCACCATCTCTGCCCCCGTTCTCTGTTGAAGGGAATATTCGGATTGGTGCCATTTCCGGCAAAACAGTTCATTTCGCTGAAATTTTAAAACTCACTGGTAATAATGTCCGCTTCCAACTTCGTTGATTACGTTAAAATATGCTGCCGCTCCGGCAAGGGTGGTGCGGGTTCTGCTCATTTGCACAGGGCAAAATACATCCCAAAGGGCGGACCTGATGGTGGCGACGGTGGCAGAGGAGGAAATATCATTCTCAAAGGCAACAAGCAATTGTGGACATTGCTCCACCTTAGATACATGAAACATGTGATCGCTGAACCCGGGCAGAATGGTATGGATAACCAACGATCAGGCCTTACCGGCAAAGATATAATCATTGAAGTACCGCTGGGTACAATAGCAAAAGATGTGGAGACCAGTGAGATTGAATGTGAGATAACAAAAGATGGAGAAACAAAAATATTATTACCGGGTGGAAGAGGCGGACAAGGGAACCAGCATTTTAAATCCTCTACCAACCAGACTCCGCGTTATGCCCAGCCTGGTGAACCCGGAAGAGAAGAATGGAAAATACTCGAATTAAAAATTCTTGCAGATGTCGGGCTGGTAGGCTTTCCCAATGCCGGCAAATCCACCCTGCTTTCGAAAGTATCTGCTGCAAAGCCCGAAATTGCCGATTATCCTTTTACAACACTTGTCCCTAATCTGGGTATTGTCGCTTACCGCGATCACAAATCCTTTGTAATGGCAGATATTCCTGGCATTATCGAAGGCGCTCATGAAGGCAGGGGGCTTGGATTACGTTTCCTGCGGCATATTGAAAGAAATTCTATTTTGCTGTTCATGGTGCCTGCGGATAGCAATGATATAAAGAAAGAATACAATGTTTTACTGAATGAATTGAAACAATTCAATCCTGAACTACTTCATAAAGAACGGATATTAGCCATTTCCAAAAGCGACCTCTTGGATAAAGAGCTTGAAACTGCGCTAAAGAAAGGGCTTCCAAGAATATCTTATGTTTTCATTTCTTCACACACAGGCGAAGGCCTTGTTAAATTGAAAGACCTTATCTGGAAGAAACTCACGACAAATGAGAATGAATGAGTTGGTGGCAAGGCGCATAAAAACAAAAACAGATGAAAAACTCAGGTAACTAAATGAAAGGAGGGATTACATGAATCTTGAAGCTTTGGAAAAAATTAGTTATGGTATGTATATGGTGGGCTCTAAAAAAAATGATAAGATTAATGGACAGATTGCCAGTTCATTTTTCCAGGTAGCCTCAACACCTCCTATAGTTGCAACAGCTATTAATAAACACAATTTGACTCATGATTTTATTGAAGAAAGTAAGTTATTCTGCATATCTGTTTTACCTGTCGATTTTCCATTAAAACTAATAGGGCTTTTAGGGTTTAAATCAGGCAGGGAAATAAATAAATTTGAAAATATAGAATATAAATTAACGGAAAGAGGACTCCCCTATCTCAAAAATTCGCTGGGTTTTATAGAATGTAAAGTTATAAATTCTATTTTTGTAAGTACTCACAGAATTTTTATAGGTGAAGTAATTGCCTGCGATATCTTAAATACAGGCAATCCTATGACTTATTCCTATTATCATGAAATAAAAGGAGGCGGTATTCCTGAGAATGCGCCACATTATATAAAAAAGGAGGAAAAGTAAAAATGAAAAAATATAAATGTACGGTTTGTAATTATATTTACAACCCTGAAAATGGAGACCCTGAAAATGGAATAAAACCACAAACACCATTTGAAGAATTACCTGATGACTGGACATGTCCTGTATGCGGTGTAGATAAATCATTATTTGAAAAGGAAGAATAGAAATGGGAATAAGAGAGATAAAAAACAATATTTATTCAGTAGGTGTAATAGACTGGGACAGGAGATTATTTGATGAATTAATTCCTCTTCCGGATGGGACAAGCTATAATGCTTATCTGATCACGGGAAGCGAAAAAACTGCTCTTATTGATACTGTTGACCCTAAAAAGGAAAATGAACTAGTAGAAAATATAGCAAGATTGAATGTTAAAAATATAGACTATGTTATTTCCCATCATGCTGAACAGGACCATTCAGGAGCAATACCCAGGATTCTGAATTTATATCCAACGGCTAAAGTTGTTACAAATACAAAGTGCAAAAACATTTTAATGGATTTACTTTTAATACCGGAAGATAAATTTATTACCATAAATGACAGGGAAACCATTTCCTTGGGAGATAAAACACTTGAGTTTATCTTTACACCATGGGTTCATTGGCCTGAAACAATGATCACATATTTAAAAGAGGATAAAATTCTTTTTACCTGCGATTTTTTTGGTTCTCACATCGCAACAAGTGATTTATATGCGATTGAAGAAGCAAAGGTTTACCAATCAGCAAAGAGATACTATGCAGAAATAATGATGCCTTTTAAGACTTCTATTATAAAAAACCTTGAAAAGATAAGTAATCTGGATATAGAAATCATTGCGCCAAGTCATGGTACTATTTATAACAGGACTGATTTCATTGTAGATGCGTATAAGGACTGGGTTTCTGACAAAGTTAAAAATGAAGTTTTAATACCTTATGTTTCTATGCATGGCAGCACATCAAAAATGGTGGATTATCTTACCGCGGCGCTTATTGAAAGAAATGTAACTGTAAAACCATTCAATCTTACAAAAACTGATATTGGCGAACTTGCAATGTCACTTGTTGATGCCGCTACCATAGTTATTGCTTCTCCAACTGTTTTAACCGGAGCGCACCCAAATGTTATTTATGCAACATATCTTATAAACGCTTTAAGACCAAAAACCAGATTTGTTTCTATGATATGTTCTTATTCATGGGGCGGAAAAGCGGTGGAACAAATAACGGGAATGTTGTCAAATCTGAAAGTTGAGATTATTGAACCGGTTATTGCAAAAGGATATCCTAAGGAAGGAGATTTTAAACAAATAGAAAGGTTGGCAGATGATATAATTGAAAACCATAAAAAGATCGGTATATACAAGTAGTGTCATGTTAAGAATTATATTACGCAATGATTGAAGTTTTGCAGGCAGGAGTGAGGCAATTTGTCTGCTACGGACAAAAAGATTCGCGATACTACGCCCAAATTGCCTTCGGTAACTTCTTTTATCTGCGGCCGTTAAAATTAGTTTTATGAAAATCTCAGCTTCCATATATTCAAACAAAGATAAAGACCTCGTGTCATTGGTTCAGGAATTAGATGCCCACAAGGTAAATTATTTTCACATAGACTGCAATGATGACCCTGCTGTTTTTGATGACATCAAAATAATCAGAGGAGTAAGCAAAACACCGATTGACCTGCATTTGATCACTTCAGAACCAGAAAAATATTTCCCACTGATAGAAAAAAATAATATTGAAAATGTAACATTCCAGTTTGAGAAAATTAAAAAAGATTTTCATGTTCCGGAAACTATTAAATCGAATTTGGGCTTGTCTATTGTGTCGGAAACAGACATTAAAATATTTAAAAAGTTCAACGACCGATTTTCTTTTATCCTTTTTATGGCTACAACTCCGGGGGAAAGTGGTGGAAAATTCAATAAGCAGAATTTTAAAAAAATAAACGAATTCCGAAATGAATATCCGGGAAAAAAAATACATGTTGACGGTGGTGTTAACGAAGAACTATCATTTATTCTCAGGAACATGGGCGTAAATGTAGTGGTGATCGGTTCTTATCTTTTCAAAAATGATTTTATCGGCTCTGCCTTGCTCCAACTTAAAAGTGACGATATCGAAGGGCATTACCGCGTAAAAGATTTTATGCTTGATAGTGATGAAATACCTGTTCTGAATGCGGATCACATAACATTTTATGATGTGCTTAAATCCATTGAAGATTACAAAATGGGGTTTACTACAGTGGTGGATGATACAGGAGTTATGTCGGGGATCATTACCAATGCCGATGTGAGAAGAAGTTTGTTGAGGAATTATGAAAACATTGGAAATATAAGTGTTGACGATATGTTAAATCGTAACCCCGCGTATGTGTACGATTACGAAACTGTGTCGGATATGCTTGCATATATTAAAACTCTTGATTTTCCTGTGTTGTACATGCCTGTTTTGGATGAAAATAAAAAAATTGTCGGTGCAATAAAGTTTAATAATCTTATTAAGGGTGAGTCATGATAATACATCTGAAAAATAATACAAGCGGCGCAATAGCCCGGGAAATTGCCGCAAAATATGAGGCTGTTGAGCTCGTAAAAGAAAACAAAACAATTCTTATTACTCCTTCTTCTGTTAAAAAGATTGATGAGGAATACCTTGAATACATTGATAATTCATGGGTTTTTGCCAGCGATATTCAACTTGCAAATAAAAAATATTGTGCCGGGATCAAAGAAATAAAGATCGGGAATTACACAATTGGCGGCAAAAGCAACAATACCATTGTTATTATTGGACCCTGTGCGGTTGAATCAAAAGAGATGATCGAAAAATCAGCGGAACTGATAAAAGAATGCGGGCTACATACCCTGCGGGCGGGAAGTTTCAAACCACGCACTTCTCCATACAGCTTCCAGGGACTGGGTTTGGATGGACTTAAGTTGCTGGCGAAAATCCGTTACAAATACGGTTTCCCGCTAATAACCGAAGTAAGGGATTCCACTCATATTGATGCAGTGATAGAATATGCAGATGTAATACAGATCGGCGCAAAATCCATGTATGACCATGGAATACTACGTAAATGCGGCAAGTCAAACAAACCGATACTTCTTAAGCGAGGTTTTGGCAGCTCTTTGCAGGAGTTTATACAGGCAGCGGAATTTATTCTCTCAGGCGGAAATGAGAATGTTATACTGTGCGAAAGGGGTATTCGCACCTTTGAGTCCAAAACCCGCTTCACACTTGATCTTTGCGGGGTGGCATATTTGAAAGAATATACCAATCTTCCCATTATCCTTGATCCAAGCCATGCAATGGGGTATGCTTATGGAGTGCCTGATCTTGCAAGAGCATGCATGGCAATGAATGTAGAAGGTTTGTTGATTGAAGTTCATCCTGATCCGAAAGTCGCAAAATCGGATGCCTCACAGCAACTGACCCACGATGAATTCAGAGAACTTTTTAAATCGCTTAAACTTATTGCTAAAGCCGTAAACAGGACCATTGTATGACTTTTATTCACAAGAAAAAAAAATATTATATGCTGGAAAATTTTAAATTTCAATTTCTTGCTTTGGATATCGACGGAGTACTTACCGATGGCGGAATGTACTACACCGAAGGAGGAGATGAATTCAAAAAGTTTAACGCAAAAGACGGCCTTGCCATAAAAGCGCTTACAGACATGGGGAAATATGTAGGATTTATCAGTTCAGGCATCAACGGCAAAATCATTGAAAAGCGCGCCGAATTACTAGGCGTGCAAAAGGTTTATATCGGGACATGGAAGAAGGCGGAAGTACTTGAACAGTGGTGCAAAGAACTGAATATAGACTTAGAAAATGTTGCATACATTGGCGATGATGTGAACGATATTCCTGCTATTCAAAAAGCCGGTTTGTCGGCTTGTCCCGCTGATGCTGTGCCTTTAGTGAAAGAAGCCGTAAATATTGTCCTTTCCGAAAAAGGCGGTGAAGGATGTGTGAGGGAATTTGTAGAGAAATATATAATGGAGATACGATAAAATAGCAAAATTTGCTACCCGTATTTTTTTGATTGAACAAAGACAATAATTGGTTGCAATTAAAAAAACACTACTACAAAACATGAAACATGGAAACAACAAAAAGATATGAAAACTACCCGATTGGGATTGTAATACTATCAAACTTTGTTTCATTAGCTATTTATGGACTTGGCTTTCTAATAATTTTCAGATTAGGATTAGCTTTTTCATTTCTTTACTTGTTCTATATTTTGATTTTAGAATATAGACTGATAAGAAATCATTGTACCAACTGTTTTTATTGGGGCAAGACCTGTGGATTTGGAAAAGGCAGACTTAGTTCGTGGGTTTTTAAAAAAGGTGATATCTCGAAATTTTGTATTAAGGATATGACTTGGAGAGATATGATTCCTGATATTTTAGTGTCATTGATACCATTAGTTATTGGAATTATTCTATTGATTTTAAAATTTGATTTTATTTTGTTATCTGCATTGTTATTGCTATTATTATTAACGACAATCGGTAATAATTTTATACGTGGAACATTGACTTGTAGATATTGTAAACAGAGAGAATTAGGTTGTCCGGCGGATTTGTTATTTAATAAAGAGAAATGAAAAATAATCAACCGCAACCAACATCTAATCATGATCAAGTCTTGTTAATAACTATTTTTGAAAAATTATTATTTAACTTAAACCTCTATTTGTACTTTTGAAGCATGAATGAAGCAACAAATTCACAGCAGGAACTAACAAGAAAGAGGACAAAGAAACCTCTTTTATCTCCCTCCATTCTTGAACATGGTAAATTGCCTCCGCAGGCTGTCGATCTGGAAGAAGCCGTGCTTGGCGCTATTATGCTCGAAAAAGACGCTCTTACGACCGTAATAGATACTCTCAGACCGGAAGTATTTTACAAAGAAGCACATCAGAAAATTTTTCAGGCTGTTCTTGATCTTTTCAATAAAAGTGAACCTGTAGATATTCTTACAGTAACGAACCAACTAAAAAAGAATGGCCAGATAGAAATGGTAGGCGGTCCATTTTATATTACGCAGCTAACATCAAGAGTGGCGTCTTCTGCCAATATTGAATATCACACCCGCGTTGTTTTACAAAAATATTTGCAGCGCGAGCTTATCCGTATTTCGTCCGATATTATACGTGACGCATTTGAAGATACTTCTGATGTATTTGACCTGCTTGATACAGCTGAAAAGAATTTGTTTTCTGTAAGCGAAGGTAACCTGCGTAGGAGCTATGAAAGAATGCCCGACCTGTTGCACGAAGCTATTGAACAAATCAGAATTGCAAGCAGGCAGGAAGACCATCTTATTGGTATCCCTACCGGTTTTACTGATCTGGATAGGATCACAGCCGGATGGCAAAGATCCGATCTGATTGTTATTGCTGCTCGTCCGGGTATGGGTAAAACTGCGTTAGTGCTTTCAATGGCCAGAAACATGGCCGTGGACTATAAAAAACCGGTTGCTTTTTTCTCCCTCGAAATGAACGCCCTGCAGCTCGTTACGCGTTTGATAGCCAGCGAAACACAGTTGCCGGCGGAAAAACTTAAAAAAGGGATGCTCGAAACTTATGAATGGGAACAGTTAAATTCTAAAATTGCTAACCTTACTGAAGCGCCGCTTATAATAGATGATACTGCTGCTCTTTCTATTTTCGAATTACGTGCAAAAGCAAGACGATTAAAACAGCAATACAATATTGATCTGATCGTAGTTGACTATTTGCAGTTGATGACATCGAACGGCGAAAACAAATGGAACCGCGAACAAGAGATCAGTAATATTTCACGTTCGTTAAAAAGTCTTGCAAAAGAGTTGAACATCCCGGTTATAGCGATTTCACAGTTAAGCCGTGAAGTAGAAAAACGTGGCGGGTCCAAACGCCCTATTCTTTCCGACCTCAGAGAATCAGGTGCTATTGAACAAGATGCCGACCTCGTGGTTTTTATTTACAGGCCTGAATATTACAAAATCGAATATTTTGAGGATCAGGTTCCCACTAAAAATATTGCAGAAATTATCATCGCTAAAAACCGTAATGGCCCTTTAAAGGATATCAGGCTGAAATTCATCGCCAGATTTGCCAAGTTCGAAAATTACGATACGGATGATTCTGACCTTAATACATACCAGCACCCTTACAGCGATAAAGAACTGCCTACGCTCACCATGCCTTCAAAAATGAATGATATGAAGGATGATGAAGGTGCGCCTTTCTGAGTTATACAACCAAATTTCCAAGTTAAACCTAACCTTCTTGGTAAGGGGATAGATGAGCTATCGGCGACACTTGGACACAACACTACTAATTTTTAGTATTATAAAAACTACGGATTAAAACTTTTTTACTATCTTTGGGGCCTTATTCAAATTGAATGACAATGACAACTAAAAAAGAAATCATTACTCCTAAACTCTTATCTAAAGAAATTGTTGAGCAAAATATAGTAGCTTTAGATATAGTGAACTTTTATACTAAAGTTTCTGACATCATTGAAAGAACACACATTGCAATGGGCAAAAAAAGTTCTTTTAGAGTTACAAATTCTTCTACTAAAAATCAGAAATTAAACACCAATGCCTATGCCTCAACGTATTAAAACCACTCAGGAATTTAATATTTTCATTGCCGAAAATTCTCAAATGCCAAGTTTGGTAAATGAACTTTCAATAATGAGGTTAGCCAGTTATGTTGCCATTGAAGCAATCCGAAAGAGACCGTTGTTAATTTATGCTTCAAAATTTATTAATGCACTTCCCAATACACCAAATTTCATTGACATTTCTGACATTGACGGCTTTACTGATTTAGTTCAATCTGTAAATGGTAAAAGCGATAGTGTTGACGTATTACTTCACAGTCCTGGTGGACAACCAGACGCTACTGAAAGAATTGTTCATATCCTAAGGAATAAATTTAAAGAGGTTCATTTTATCATTCCTCATTCCGCCTATTCTGCTGCAACTATGCTTGCTTTATCTGGTGACTCAATAACACTACATCCAAGTGCTACATTGGGACCGATTGATCCACAAATTAACGGAACTCCTGCAAGATCTATAAAAAGAGGATTTGATAAGGTTAAAGAAATTATAAAAACTGAGGGTCCTGAGGCACTGCCAGCATACATTCCTCTTATTGAAAAGTACACACTTGATTTATTGGAGATATGCGAAGACTCTGAGAAACTTTCAAAAGAATTAGTATCTAATTGGATTACTGAATTTATGCTTAAAGGGAAAGAAAAATTTGCAGGACAAATTCAAAAATCAGTTGATTATTTTTCTGATTATGATACTCATTTATTACATTCTAGACCGCTTGTTATTAGCAAATTGAAACAATTAGACCTTAACATTTACCAAGCAGAGGATACTTTAAGTGAATTAATTTGGGAAGCGTATGTTCATATAAACGGTTTTTTTGGATTGACTGCTTTTGTAAAGCTTTACGAAAACCGATATGGGGTTTCGTGGGGTACTCAATTTCAGCAAATAATTGTTCAACAACAACCTCAAGGACAACTCCCAAAATAATCTTTATAATTAGTGCAACCTCTAATCTTGCACTAGCACAATTGCTTATACAGCAGGGCTTTTAGCTTATCTGTTTCAATTCAAATTTCATGTAAGTTGATAGATTAGTGTTTCAAATTTCGGCAACTATTCCAACCTTCGACCATTATTCTTTATGAAAAAAGCATTTTTCACATTTGGATTCTTACTTTTATTTTTTGCCTTAAAAGCAAATTATTTATTGATTCCGATGGATGAAACCCAGAAGAACCATCTGAAAGCTTATGGAATTGCTTATTATACACTTCAAAAAGAGGTAGAGGTAAGTTGGCTGCTTAATTATAAAGGCGGAAGTTTCATGATCTCATATAATGACCCTATTGAAAAAGAATGTATCATAAGGGGTGTTACTTATGATATAATTGCCAATGCGCAGGCAAGCTCCATCCTTACTGAAATATCCGACCCTGAAGTAAACATGGACGAAGTAAAATTGCAGAAGGCTCCAAAAATAGCCGTTTACTCGCCCAAGAACAAACTCCCCTGGGATGACGCTGTAACACTTGCATTGACTTATGCCGAAATTCCTTATGATATTGTATATGATGAAGAGGTGATGGAAGGGAAATTGCCCCTCTACGATTGGTTGCACATGCATCATGAAGACTTTACAGGACAATACGGGAAATTCTGGGCTGCTTATCAATATGCAGCCTGGTATAAAGAAGACGTGGCTGTGAACGAAGAAATGGCCCGTAAATTAGGGTTTAATAAAGTATCTGAACTTAAACTGGCGGTGGTTAAAAAAATAAGAGACTTTGTTGCCGGTGGCGGTTATTTGTTTTCTATGTGTTCTGCACCTGATAGTTTTGATGTGGCGCTTGCGGCCGATGGCGTGGATATTTGCGAAAGCATGTTTGATGGAGACCCCGCTGATCCTGATGCACAGAAAAAATTAAATTATGATAATTGTTTTGCTTTCACTAATTTCAAACTCAGCACTAATCCTTATAAATATGAAATTTCATCCATCGATGTAACCCAGACCCGTACAGTAACTCAGAATAACGACTATTTTTCATTGTTCGAATTTTCCGCAAAATGGGATCAGGTACCTACTATGTTGTGTCAG
>Ga0247841_10004921_pt1 | contig 22251 bp, 23 predicted proteins | sample LaCruzMarch2015__2_FD_192410 | JGI IMG/M metagenome (GOLD analysis project Ga0247841, IMG submission 192410) | Freshwater microbial communities from meromictic Lake La Cruz, Castile-La Mancha, Spain - LaCruzMarch2015_18m | ecosystem: Environmental > Aquatic > Freshwater > Lake | place: Spain... | reverse complement strand
TCTTTGTGGTTTTTAATGTGGTGTAAAAACCTTACAGGATGAGTCTATCCTTTTGCTTTTATCTTTTTGACCGTATACTTTTAGATAGAATAGAATCAGAATAGAATTTACGTTGAGGAATTTCTAAATAACTCTATAGAAATTGACAATCTCATCTATTTCTGGTAATATATGATCATTAAATAATTAATCGGGTAATCCAGTATTAAAGCTTTTAAATCCCCCTAACCCCCTTTTCCAAAGTGAGAATTGTAAATCCTTTATCCATAGGGTTTCACAAACTTATGGATAAAGATTAGTTTTTCAAAGGGGGGTAATGCCCATTCTACTTACGTTAATTATATCAAGGTGAAGAAATGCTAGATAGAATAAAAGACGCTGAACGAATTGAAGTTTTAAGGAAAGATATCCGATATTATGATAGAAAGTATTACGTAGAGGATAATCCAGAAATATCGGATTACGAATATGACCAGTTAATGAAAGAACTGGAAGAATTAGAATCAAAATATCCTGACCTTATAACTCCAGACTCACCGACTCAAAGGGTAGGTGGCGAACCGTCAGAAGAATTTACCACTGTCAGACACAGAGTAGCAATGCTCAGTCTCGATAACACTTATTCACCTGAAGAACTGATTGAATTCGATAACAGGATCCGTAGGCTTATTCCATCGCAGGATATTGAATACATTGTTGAATTAAAGCTGGATGGGCTAGGCGTTGCCTTATTATATGAAAACGGAAAATTGGTTCGTGGCGCAACTCGTGGCGATGGTGAAATGGGAGAGGACGTTACTGCAAACCTTAAAACTATTAAAAGTATTCCACTGGTACTTGATGGTATCGGACAGATTTTAGCGATATTAGAAGTCCGTGGTGAAGTTTACATGCAGAAAAGTGCTTTTCAAGAACTCAATCGTCAGCGAGAAGATGACGGCGAAACAATTTTTGCAAACCCACGTAATTCGTCAGCAGGCTCTGTGAGATTACTCGATCCAAGAATCACCGCTTCACGTCCACTTGACATTTTTCTTTATACAATCAGCTACATTAATGGCGCATCATTCTCTACGCATTGGGAATCACTGCAAGCCCTTAAATACATGGGTTTCAAAACTAATCCTAATTCAAAAAAATTCGTTACTATAAATGAGGTTGTTGATTACTGTATGGAATGGGCAGAGAAAAGAGATGAACTTGACTATGAGATTGACGGAATGGTTGTAAAAGTCAATTCTCTTGCTCAACAAATAGAGCTTGGCTTCACAACCAAAAGTCCTCGCTGGGCGATCTCGTATAAATTCCCTGCAAGACAGGCTACGAGTAAGATTGAGGATATTATCGTGCAAGTTGGCAGAACGGGATCGCTTACTCCAGTAGCAGTATTGTATCCAACGCCTTTATCTGGCATAATCATAACAAGGGCGACTCTACACAACGAAGATGAGATCCGTCGAAAAGACATTAAGATTGGGGACACTGTTCTTATCGAAAGGGCAGGAGACGTAATCCCTGCTGTCGTAGAAGTCATGAAGGATAAACGCACTGGTCAGGAACGTGAATTCCAGATGCCCGATAAATGTCCAGTGTGTGGATCGGAAGTATTCAAGCCTGAAGGCGAGGCAGTGTTGAGATGTATGAATTCAGCGTGTCCTGCTCAGGTAAAGGAACATTTACGACACTTTGCATCCCGTGATGCAATGAATATTGATGGATTAGGTCCTGCCATTATTGAGCAGTTGGTAGAGAAAAATTTAGTTAAAACTATTGCTGATCTGTATTTTTTGAAAAAAGAGGAACTTGTTGCTCTTGAGCGAATGGGTGAAAAATCGGCTCAAAACTTGCTAGATGCGTTAGAGGGTAGCAAAACTAATAACCTTGCAAGGCTGATTTTTGCACTTGGTATTCGCCACATTGGCATCCGTGCCGCTGAAATACTCGCTGAACACTATCAATCAATAGATACACTTTCATATACGAAAGCTGAAGAACTCCAGACGATATACGAAATAGGTCCGAAAGTCGCAGAAAGCATCGTTCAATTCTTTCAGCAGGAAGGTAATAAGCAGATGCTTGAAAGAATCCGAGAAGCAGGCGTCAGAATGAGTGAAGAATCTCAAGCTAAATTTGGGGAGCAACCGTTGATAGGAAAAACGTTTGTCCTAACAGGCGCACTCAAAAACATGACCCGTGATGAAGCGTCTGAAAATATAAAAAAGGCAGGGGGTAAGGTATCATCAAGTGTAAGTAGCAAAACTGATTACATTGTAGTAGGAGAATCTCCGGGATCAAAATTCGACAAAGCTAAGAAACTCGGAATCACGATCTTGAACGAAGACGAGTTTGTGAATTACCTACGATTAAAGTCGTAGGCTTCTTGCTTCAACGAAGGGCTAAACTTAGCTAAACTAAGCTGAACTCCCCTCTCCACAAGCGTCAATTCGGGCTATACCAGCCCTACTACGCAACATTTTAGTTTCTTTAGGTCGGAGTCGAAACGTTAGCTAAATACACAGACTATTTTTGGAACTGGTTTTACTCAGCGACCATTGACTTCGCTGAAACCTTATACCAATTGTCAAAGAGCAAAATACAGTTTGGTTATCGCTGCATAGAAAATTGTATCACAAGGATAGTTTATAGTCAATAGGAAATATATGCGATTTCCTCAGTCTCGGCGAAGCTGATAAATCTTATATCCAACGAATAAATTCGTTGGTTTTACGATTCGAGGATCATAAACCTTATCTTAGGTTAACTAGAGGATTAATGAATCTCAATAAGAGATTACAACAAGAGGAGGAGGAGGTGTACGTGCCGATGCCAAGGAATTCAGTTCTGGAACAACTTGATAGAGATATTCAGAAGCTTAAAGATGAACATAGTCGTATCAATGAACAGTTAGCTGAATTAGAATTAAAGGCAAAATCAAAACTAGCAGAAATCAATCAACTGGAAGAAAAAAGAAGATGGGAAGAAGAAAAAGCTAAACTCGAATCAGATTTTAAGGATACATTTACAAGTTTACTGAAACTAAGCTGGCAGACTATACCTACGTTTATGAATGAAAGCTTTGCGCATCTAAGGGGTATAGCCGTTGAATATGATAGACTTAAATCAGAGGAACATGAATTGGTCACTCAATTTAATACTCTGAAAAAGAGTCTTGTCTACAATGACACGGATATTGCAAGGATTCAAAACGAATTATATAAAACGCTAGGCGAACGTGTTGAGATTGTTCTTGAGTTGAAACGTTTGTTACGATTTATTGACGAGCAAAAGGCTTCATGGACTCAAGAACCTGATAGTGTACTTAGGTTCCTTGATGTGCGCAGAGAGATACTTCAGTTGAAATGGTAAAAAGGGTGGGCAACCGCATGAGTGAGTGAGGGCAACCGCAAGGGATTGCCCCTACAAATGTTATATTGGAAATTGGTATTACTTTAGTTTGACAAATTCATCCATGTTATCGTGTATTTTCTGAATTGCGCTGAGAATCCTGTCAACGTTACTTTTTTCCATCAGGAAATCTTTACCCAGTGCGATAACCTCAGAATTATAGATGCGTTCCGCTTCTGTGCAATGAACTTTGGAATAGTCCATTTTATTTCCATAAAGCAAACTCCTCTTTATATTCTGGAAAGCAGGATTCATGTATATAGGATCGTTGTGAGCCGTTCCAGTGTGGACGCCTTCAGCCGCAAGCGCTTCCCTGAATTTATTGCGATGGACGTCACCCCATTTTGATGAATCATATCTCAGAAAATAGAAATAGTAACCTCTCTTGGTTATCCTCGGTTCTCTTTTCAGAGCAGATATTCCATCAATTTTTTCTAGTTCTTTAGCGAAATACTCACCATTTTGATACCTTATTTCAGTTTGCTCTACGTGACGAGAAAGCTGAACTGCTAAAAGAGCGCCAAGAAATTCTGACATACGGAAATTACCCGCAGGAACATAATGAACGTATCGCTCTCCACCGGGAACGTTGCCATAACGTGAATATGAGTAGCAGTTTATTGACAACTCGTCTCTGCTGTAAGTCATTGCACCGCCATCACCGCAGGTAAGATTTTTACCCATCTGAAAACTGAAACCACCTATATCGCCAAGAGAACCGACTTTTCGACCTCGCCATTCTGTGCCATGTGCCTCAGCGCAATCTTCAACGATAAATAGATTATGCTTTTTGGCAATCTCCCCGATACGATCCATGTCAACAGGATAACCTCCGTAATGTACTGCTTCTATAACCCTTGTTTTATCTGTAATCGCCGCTTCTACTGCTTCTGGTAACATCTGGTAAGTATCAGGATCAACGTCCACGAATACAGGCACTCCACCGGCTAGAACTATCGCTGATGCAGAAGCGACAAAACTGACCGCTGTGACGATCACTTCATCACCCGGCTCTATATCACATGATCTGAAAGCAAGTTCTAGCGACGCCGTTCCTGAATTGACGCAAGTAGCGTATTTCGTTCCTATATACTCAGAGAATAGTTTTTCAAACTGAAATACTTTACTGTTTTCGCTCCACATGCAACACCAGTTTCCACTTTCTAGCGTATCAAGCAATGCCTTCCTATCCCTGTCATCAAAGATAGGCCATCTGCTTAGAACCCAATCTGTAATTGCTGGACTTCCACCGTTAATTGCTAATTTTGCCATATAATTTTCCTTTCAATAATTTATACTGTTGGTGAATAAATTTATAATACGACTTTTTCATTTATTAAACACAAAGACACAAAGGTCACTAAGATCACAAAGATTTCTTATATTTTTATTCCTTCGTGTTCTTTGTGATCTTGGTGTCTTTGTGTTTATACTTCTTTTTACTTTGTAACTGTAATAAGGCGATTAATCGCTGTATTTTACACGGGCGTAACGTATTTCTGTACCGCTTCCAGGTCCATATAAGTCAATTATATCGGACTGCTTTGAACCTCCTCGTTGTATGGCTGTAAAGAACATGCCAAAAGGTTTTTGTAAAGGTATTGTGATCGGTTTGTTCTCTCCCTCTGGTAAGACCTGAATTAGTCTATTTTCGCTAATTGAATTTCCACTGCAATAGTAAACAACTAATAATTTACCGTCATTAGTAATGTGAAAACGCGCATATCCCGGAATTTCGCTGGACGCACCTTCTCCACCTTTAAATAGAGTCTTTCGCTTAATAATTTTTCCATCATTAATGACAACGTATTCCAGTGAAATTGTGATTGGAGTATCAGGAAAGAATTTATCGCGCATAAGGTTAGACTGGACGGTCTGTTTTCGATAAAGAAGATGTGCTTGACCTTTATCATCTATCCAGAGATCAAGGTTCAATATGTGACCTGATGTTGCTTCGAGTTCATCAACCTCGATTGGTTCTGAGAATTCTTTTTTCGTTACATCAGGCGTCCACGTATAGAAAAGTCTGCGAAATACGTAATCCCAGTTTGCTCCAGTCTTTTCAAACTTATATTTTTGCCATTCCTCGTTTGGCTCAACTATGTCACCGATGGCAAGGACATGACCAGCTTTATTTTTCAAGGCAACCTGTGGATAGCATGAACGTATAGGAAACTTTATTTGTCCATGATTACTCCATTTCCCACTTGCATCACAAAAGCTCCAGTACTGATCACCAGAATGTGCATGGATATTTAAGGCTAGGATTTCACCTTTCTCACCATCAACAGCTATCCCACGATATGAATGATCAGTAAAGAATATATCATCATTCCATATTGGTAGAATTTGTACTCCGGGCTTTTTTGGTTCCATAGTGGAGAATTCCAGCAGGTGCGGGTCACATGAACCATATTTTGTTCCTGATGGCTGTGTTGATGGATTCACAGAAAGAAAAAGCCTTCCATCAGAGAATCCTACAAGCGGACATGGTTCACGCTCATTAAACTTCTCTGAAATCTGAACCAACGCCCAATTCTCATTCCCATGCTTGTGGAATAGTCGCCAGCGAGTGTTGCACAAGAGTGGAACGTTCTCCCCGGTTTCCATTGCGTTTACAAAGACGTCATCTCCATGACGTACAATCAATGGTGATCCATAGCACCAGAAGGGTCCGGCGCCATTTCCCGGAGGATTACAAGTTGTAACACTTTCTTCAACCTCTACCACAATCGGACTTTGGGTAAATAATAGCATTGCTAAAGTGTAAGGTATTATTGTCATATTCAAGTCCTTCCAAAAAAATATTCTTTCAGTTAAGGTTTATAAACATATATATTCATATATCGCTACTCACAGCAAGTTTAAAAATGATGTTAAATTTTTAAGAATAGAACGCGGATGACGCGGATTAAACGGATTTTCGCGGATTTTTCTTTATTTATAAAGTTTAAAAATGTTTCTTAAAGTTGCTACGAAGCTAATTTTTTACTAATTTTATGCTATCTATAAACATATCACTCCTAACGGAGTTTATTTAATGGTTACATTTTATACTAAATTTTTTAATCAATCAAGACCAGATTCCTGGAATTTTAACACCGCATTTTTTGCAACTACCATCTTTATTCAATTCCAAGACGGTAACTTCATCGCCCCGCTGAATCAATTTTGTTTTACAGGATGGGCAATAGGTAGATTCGTATTTGTGTCCCGGTACGTTGTCTATGTAAACATATTTTATCCCGCCAGATTTTGCAATGTCATAAGCCATTTCTAATGTCTCTTCTGGTGTAGCGAGTGGCTCTGTCAATTGATAGTTTGGAAAGAATCGTGAAAAGTGCAATGGAACGTCATCACCGAGATTATCGGCGATCCATGAGATCATGCTGGATATATCATTCTTGCTGTCGTTATGACCTGTTACAAGTAAATTTGTGATCTCAAGCATCACTTTTTCTTGCTTTATGATCTTTAATGTATTAAGCACATACTTTAACTCAACCCCGCAGGTTTTTAAATAATAATCCTCTGTGAAGCCTTTAAGGTCAATGTTTATACCGTCTATATGCTTTAACATAGCCTTTAATGGTTCCTCGTTTATGTATCCTGCTGTATGGCATAGAGTTATGATACCATTTTTCTTTGCAAGTTTGGCAATCTCAAGCACGTATTCGTAGCAGATCACCGGGTCGTTATACGTGAAGCCCATAATTTTACAGTCTTTATTTTGTGCGAGTTGTATAGCTTCCTCTGGAGACAGATTCTGCACTTCGGTTTCTTCTGGTCTGACTTGAGACAAATTCCACGTCTCGCAGAACTTACAACCAAGATTACATCCCGCTGTTCCAATTCCAAAAAACTGACTGCCGGGGTGGATGTGATAAAAATGATCCGTTTCAATAGGTTCTACATAAACCGCAGATGGTCTGGAATAAACCAATGAAAAGTATTTTCCATCTCTGTTCTCCCTTGCTCCGCAATAACCTCTCTCTTGATTATTCACGATACAGCCTCTTGGTTCCAATATGCACTGAATCATTACACCATCATCTTGTTTGTAAAACATAGCTTCAGTGAGAACTTGAGGTGTTTCATTTGGAGCATTAGCAAGGACAGAATTATCCCAATTGAGTTCAGTTATTGCTTTGGATGTGACAGCAATTACCGTTCCCTTTTGGATACAGTCTTTTATGAATTTTCGTCTGGAAATATGTGAATTCATTCTTTTTTACATTTAATTTTACTGACCAACCAATAATTATTTAGGAAATAGCACACGGATAAGACGGATCAGCACGGATTAAAAATATTTACTGGTATAAAAATCTCAAATCTATCTTTCTTTGCTTTGCATACAGGACAGATTTCAGGTGGATTATTTCTTGCGCACAGATAACCGCATACCTTACACCGCCACACAGGATATGAAATGGTCCCAGCAATATTTGGTCGCTGTGATTCCTCTTTCTTCTTAGTCCTTTCTGATCTCGGTGGTCTTCGTTCGGGTATTGATTCAGCCTGTTTAACCCCTTTAGCAACGTCCATAGATACATAAAGAGCGCAGAAACACGTACCATAGTCATCCAGGTCAGGGTCTCTATAATCACATGGGCATATTACGTCAATATCCTCTTCCTTCAGTCCTGAAGCAAGCCTGCATGGGCAAGCCCAATAACCATATCTTTTCTGATTGATCAATAGGCTTTTGACTAGCTGTTTTGCAAAATCCGTATCTGGATTTAGGTTATATCCGCCTTCGGTTGCTTCCTTCCTGAGTTTTTCGTATAAAGAATCAACTTCTGCATCGCCGATCCCAATATTACTCAAATCCTAACAACCTCCTGATCTTCTCTTCTTTGAATCCAAGTACAGCCTCAGAATTACCAATGATTACAAGAGGGAATGATCCGCTTTGATCCCATTTTTCCATTTCCTCAACTGCCTCTTTTTTAGCCGAACCTTCTAATAAATCAACGTCCACGTATACATGATCAACACCTAGCTCTTTGAGCAAGGCTTTTGTTTTCCTGCACCATACACACGTACTAAGGGCAAATAAGAATACCTCAGCGACTTTATCGCCCGGTACATGCTTAACGTATTTTTTGTATTCCATAAATATCTCCTCAACTTAATAGTGATTACTGTCCTTTCGTGTAAAACTGAAGGGCAAAAACTTAATTTCGAGATATTTTCCCGTCTTTTGGCATAAATTACTGAAATTTAGTGATTATGTCAATAAAAAAGCAATTAAAAAACGATAAAATATCTTTTCATTTTGCGCTAAGTTAAGATTTTAGATCGTATACCACAATAGTGAAGATTAAATAATTAATCGGGTAATCCAGTAATAGAGCTTTTAAATCCCCCTAACCCCCTTTAGCAAAGGGGGTTAGGGGGATTTGAGGCGATTTATTTATTACCCGATTATTTTCTTAACCTTCATTATCGTGGTATTTAATTCGTGAATACACAAGAAATTTTACACGAAAGAACAGTGATTATTATTAACTTTATCAATAAAACATATAGCAGATTAGAATAATTCCTAATCTTTTATCCCTAGATGTACGGCGTGTTCCCTGCCTTGTTTTACCTTCTCGTAATTACCAAATATATCTCTGAAGTTCCGCTTGATAAACTCTCGTAAACCTGCTATTGTCACAACGTATAGCTTACCACCTTCTTTAAGATGGCTCATGGCGTCAGAAAGTATTATATATAGCATCTCCTTTCCCACATTTGCTGGCAAGTTAGAAGCGATAACATCAAACTTAACATCATCAGAAACATTACTAAATGCGTTGCTTAGGAAAACTTCACAATTCGTTAATTGATTAATCATGACGTTTTTCTTTGCATATTCAACAGCGACAAAGTCTTTGTCAATCATATAGACTTTACCAGAAACTGACATCTTAGCCATATTCAATCCGATAACGCCATAACCACAGCCTATATCAAGACAAACATCAGAATATTTGACTTCCAAAAAATCTATAAGCAATCTGGAGCCTGCATCAATCTCTTTTGGAGAAAACAATCCCCATGTAGAATGGAATGTAAAATCAACCCCACGAATGTTATCTTTGAATACTATATCTTCCTTAATTTTCTCTATATCCAATCAAAATCCCTCTGTTAATTTAACTTCTGTTATTATCTGACAATTCAATTACTCTAATCTTTTCAGGGTCTTTAATGCCCAAAAGATGCTCCGAGTCAGCGGCTGTAGTAATATATTTCACAGGTCGCCCAACAGATGCCAAAGTTGGTAATCCGGCACTTGCTCTCTTTTCTTCAAGAATCATTAAAGCGATCTGATCTACCGCAACAGGATCAGTGCCTATGATTAATCCATTGTAATTCCACACAAATCTTGGTTTATAATCAGTCGGTCCACCTTCAAAAAGGACGTTTATAGCGTCACATATTATAAGCTTGTTTTTCTCTTTGATATGTTGTGACATATATAAATCAGCTACGTAAGGGTCGCAATAGGTCCCGTGAAATTTATTTGGATTTTCGATAGCACCAAAGTAATTTTTCAGGCTCATGCTAAGACCAGCGATATTGTGGTCTTTTAAAACAGGTACATTCACTAATGCGCTACACTGACGTGAGAGTATCTTGCTGATCCTTGACCCAACCGAGCGACTGACTACAAGTTCTTCTCCGTAGCCAAAACGTGGTTTTGTACCGTAGCATTTTATTCCCGATCCATCTGCATTAATCGTATATCCACTGGCTGTTAGTTCTCTATCATCACGATCCCATATTATAATCTGCTCAGGCGGTACTCCGATCCCTATCAAGCTGTCTGCTATTGCATAAGAAAGTTCAGGATGTGTTGGAATCAAGGGGGCTATGCAATTTACCTTGATCCCAACTGTATCTGTGGGTTTAAAAAGCATTTTCCACGCAACATCTGAAGACTGAACCCCTAATGCTTCGGGAACTGCCATATCAAGCATCTGCTTGATGATAGTGCGATCTGGTTTTGCAAGATTTTCGCTTTTTATGATTACAACAGTAGCACCATCGGTCTGTTGTTTCATTGTGAAAGCAGTATTCGCTGACTTAACAGCACATCCGGGGATCTGAGAAATACCTATTCCAGCAAGAAAAGCAGTCTTTATAAAATCCCGTCTTGTAAGTTGTAAAAAAGAAATTTTTTTCACAATTTCCTTCGTTCCTTAATCTACTATTTTTATTTTACCCCAAGTAGCAGTAATTTTATTTTCTGATTCAACAGAAAGTTGAGATTTTGCGTTGTAGTTTTGCACGATCTCATCTTTACTTAATCCTCTATTATACATTCTAACCTCATCAATAACGCCATTGAAAACGTTGACCCAGCCATCCTGACCAATGAAGAAAGGATCCGGGCTACTTGTTATAGGGGGAATTTTTGCACTACTTTTTTCAACGCCATTCAGATAGCATTTTATTTCTTTGCCATCAAATGTTCCTGTGATATGATACCATTCTCCCGGATTTAGTTTTTGTTCAACAGTTATCCAGACAGAGCCTCCGGCATTAAACTGAAATCCCATAAAACTACCACTTGGGGCATTATACCTGAGTTGCCAACCCCAGTTAGTCTGCGCTTTGCATAACGGGCCAGCGTTCTTTGCCCCGCCCTCACCTGCTTCTTTTGGCTTAATCCATGTCTCAATAGTGAGTGCGTTAGTAAGATTTAGACTCTCATCAGTACCGCAATCAAGAAAATCGTCAACACCATTGAACTCTAAAGCCTCTCTAACTTTTCCATCAACTGTCTTTGGACTACCATTGATTTTACCATGATTACTTCCTACTATATCCTTAACGACTTTTCCACTAACAGTATCTTTATCGAGAGTCCAATAACTAACCAGTCCATTCGTAGTGACTTTTTGAGCTTCAACGGAATATGAAAAGAATACTAAAACTGCCATTGTGAAGATCAAAATAGATATTCTGCTTAACATTTGAACCTCCTCCTTATCTCAGTTTAACAATTTCACCTATATTTTTTATAGCACCACTTAGAAGATTTTAACATTGAATTTTGATAAAGTCAAGAAATAACCGAACTCAAACTTTAAACGAATGGATTGACTGTAAATTACGAATCTGTTAATATAATGTCAATAGCAAATAATACCGTTCTTTCTAATTTTGGAGTCAAAACATGAATAAAATTACTTATTTCGATGCGTGTTGTTATCTTGGTCGTGGTGTTCATAAACCAGAGAATCAGCCTGAGACTGTCGAAGAGATCGTTGATGCGATGGACCACTTCGGCATCCATGAGGCACTCGTAATTGATGTTCTGTCTTGTGAAACTAACCCAATGGCTGGTAATCAGAGGATTATCGAAAGGACAAAGAATAATCCAAGACTCCATCCTGCATGGGCTGGTCTGATGACTCATAGTAAAGAATTGCCTCCACCAAAAGAGCTTGTATCACAGATGGAGGAATTCGGTGTTGGCGCATTGTTCCTGTTCTACGGTCAGTTTGATATTCGACTTACTGAATGGGGCATTGATGATCTACTTGAGGTACTTGAGGAGAATAAAGTTCCTGTTTTCCTTTGTCCGTTGAATTTTCGGGCTAAAAGTACGGATGCGACTGATTGGGCAAATGTTGTCAGGATATGCAAAAAATTCCCTGATCTACCAGTAGTTGTCACAGAGGATCGCACTTACAAAAGCCAACGAGCAGGATATTCCGCTCTTGATGCGTGTCCCAACCTGAAGTTTGACATATCATCTTGGTGGCTTCATCATCGTATCGAGTTTATCTGTCGTGAGTGGGGTGCGGATCGGCTTGTCTGGGGTTCACAACTGCCTGAACGGACTCCGGGCGTTCCGATAATGCAACTCAACTATTCCGATATTTCGACTGATGAAATTTCTCTTATAGCCAGTGGAAATATGAAGAATATGCTCTCGTGGAACAAGAATATAAAATTTATAGGCGATAATGTAAAATTTCCTGAACCGACTGACAAACTCCACAAAGCTGTTCGAGAGCGTTTACTTTTGAGTGATGAAAAATTTTATGACTGTCATGGTCACATAGGTTGGTGTACTCCGCATCACGTAGTTCAGGACAAACCCGCCGATCTGGTCGAAGAGATGGATAAGTTTGGCATCCAGACTTGCTGTGTATTCAGCCTTGAGGGTGTATTCAGTGATGAGACTTATGGAAATGACGAAGTTGCTAAAGTCGTAAAAAAATATCCCGATAAATTCATAGGTTTTACGCTTGTGAATCTGAATCACGGTGAGAAAATTGCTCGTGAAGAAATGGATCGTGGTCTTACACTAGGCATGAAAGGGATAAAACTTATCAATGACTATCACGGTTATCCATCAGAAGGATGGCTTATTGATGTAGCCTGCGATTTTGCTAACAAGCACAAGCAATTCATATTGAATCACAATTGGGGATCGCCTGCGCAGATGGAAAGGCTATGCACGACTTATCCAGACGCCTGCTTCATCACAGGTCATACGACACTCGCTTACGTTGATTTGACAAAGAAAGTAGATAATTTGTTTATATGCACCTGTCCGCTTCTCGGTTGGGAACAAACAGAACTTTTCGTGCAACTTTATGGCGCAGAGCGAATCATGTTTGGCTCTGATTTGACTGATCTGCCTATCGCATGGGGATTGGCTCAGATCATGTATGCAAAAATATCTGAGTCAGATAAGCGCAAGATTTTGGGTGAAAATCTTAAAGCCCTGATGAAAAAATACAGTTGCTAAAATTGCATAGCTTTTTGATAGGATGGGTAAGGTTTTCGTTATTAAAAACACAAATTGAATTGCTTGTTTTATATCCGAAACGACTAACTGGATTAGAGACATGATAGAATTCTCCTTAAATAAAGAGTTCTATCATATATGTCAAGGTGCAATTGTCAACAAATATCTAATGTGACAAAGTCAAGTTAAATTCTATGCGACAAAGAATTGATCAAATACTAGCTGAACATGAAGAAAAACCAGATAATGATTGGCGATCAAAGATTAAATGGGCAGATAAAGAAGCACTGAAAGAGTGGTTTGAGGATTGGAAAAAACGGAATGGCGTCACGTGCCAACCTATTGGTGCTGAAAAATTGCAAGAGATGGGTTTGAAATAGGGTATTAATCCAGAGGATAATTCTTTTGGCAGAGGCATTATTGAAATGCGTGAGGAATAAGAAATACATAGAGATTTAAAGACTTTAGGATCATTGAATAATGAATGAAAGGGGTATCATGGAGTATTTTTTAGGCTTCATTATTGGTCTTGTTATTGGTGCATTAATTGTCTTTGTTATTAACTCTATTCTTCAAAAGCAAAAAAGACAAGAGCAAGAAAAACTTATGGAAGGCATGAAAGAATCTTTTGGGGCATTGTCTAAGGATGCTTTATCACAAAATTCTACTGAATTTCTTAAACTAGCAGACCAAACCCTTTCAAAGCAAACCCAAGAAGGAAAGAACGAACTTGGTACTAAAAAGCAGTTGATTGATAAAACGCTTACAGATATGAAAACTGAACTAGAAAACGTTAATGATCTTGTCAATAAACTCGAAAAAGACAGGGAAAATAAATTTGGCGAACTTAATGAGAAATTGGAGAATACTGCTAAACAGACAGGAGAACTTCAAAAGGCAACCAATCAGTTGAATGCTGTTTTGTCTAATACAAAGTCTCGAGGACAGTGGGGCGAGAGAATGGCTGAAGATATTCTAAAGCTGGTTGGATTAAAAGAAAACATCAATTACGTGAAGCAAAAGACATCAGAAATAACTGGAAAAAGACCCGACTTTACATTTTTTTTACCACAGGGCCTCAAAGTCAATATGGATGCAAAGTTCCCTTGGGATAACTATTCAAAATATCTCAATGTTGAATCAGAGAGTGATAAAGATAATTACAAAAATAAGTTCATGAAGGATGTTAGAAATAGGATTAATGAAGTGACAAAATCTAGAGAATATATTAATCCAGCAGAAAATACTGTGGATTATGTAATAGTATTTATTCCTAATGAGCAAGTTTATGCTTTCATACATGAGAACGATAGTAAATTATTAGATGAATCACTTAAAAATAAGGTGATACTTTGTTCACCTATCACTTTATATGCAGTGTTAGCCGTAATTAGACAGTCAGTAGATAATTTTAATATGGAAATAAGATCAAAAGAAATATTATCTCTACTTAAAGAATTCGATAAAAAGTGGGTAACATTTATTGAATCACTTAGTAAAATGGGAAGTAAAATTGGGGATGCAAAAAAGGAATTTGATAACTTAACTGGTAAATGCCAAGACCAACTTGGGTCTTGTATCAAGAAGATTTCTGATTTAAGAGAGCAAGACAATACGATAACCCAGAATCCTAATCCAGATAGAGAATTAAATGACAAAGATGATCTATTGAACTTACAATAAGTAAGGAGCTATAAATGCTAACTGAATATATTAACATCGCTATGAAACGTGCAACTTATGAGATTTTTTCAGATGGCACATTTTATGGAGAAATCCCTGGATTTCAAGGTGTTTATGCTAATGAAAAGACACTTGAGGTTTGCAGAGAACAACTTCAAGAGGTACTCAAGGAATGGATCATACTAGGATTGCGTTTAGGACATTCGTTACCAGTCATTGATGAAGTCGGATAGATCATGTTTTGCGAATAATATAATGTATAAATATGCGATAGAGATATTTTACAGTGAAGAAGATGAAGGATACATTGCAGTAGTTCCAGAATTACCGGGCTGTTCTGCTTTTGGCAATAGTGAAAAAAGCGCATTGAAAGAGATTATGATAGCAATGGAATTATGGCTTGAAACTGCGAAAAATGAAGGCAGAGAAATCCCTCAACCCAAAGGTAAAGAACTACTATATGCGATTATTGATAATAAAGCTGTAGCAGTAGGTTAGAAAATGCGATTATTTTTGAGTTTATTCTTATTATTTATATTTTTCTGTTCGGTAGCGCACAGCGATGACTACTTCAACAGGGTAACTATGGCTTCGGATGGGCGAATTGCTAGATTTGCTCATTCGCCAGTAACTGTTTATGTTCCGACTCCCAGTGTTCCAGAGGGCATGGGTCAGGCTTACGTTGATGACGTGGAGTATGCTCTGGATCAGTGGTCAGGGATATCAGAAGGTCTGTTGAAGTTCAAGCGTATTGATTCTGAGGAAGCAGACATCAGAATTAGCTGGACAAATAGCCTTCCCAGTGGAGAAGCTGATCCATTGGGTGAAGCAAGTCTTGTGCAATTTGACTCTGGTGGATTCTACGTGAATGTCTCTATTTTGATGAAAGGTATATCTACAACCGCAACTTCAATACACAACGAGATCAGGTCTATACTTTTGCACGAACTTGGACATGCTATTGGATTATGGGGTCACAGCAGAGACCCGAATGATGTGATGTATTTCAGGACAAAGGCAAACTACCCAACGAGAAAAGATAAAGAGACTTTACTAAAACTATTGTCTTTTGCTCCCGGTTCCAAATTTCACGAAAATGCTATTGCTGAACTAAAATCAGACATATCAGACACACCCAGAGTTCCGCACTTGTATTTCTGGCTTGGTTCTGTTTATGCTAATATGGGTGAGGACAATAAGGCGATTAATGAATTGATGTATGCCTTAAAACTTGATCCCAGTCTTTTAAAAGCCGCAGACAGACTGGCAAGGATATTCCAAAAGGAGGGTATGTATCAAAAAGCTATCGCATATTATTCAAGAGCGGCTAATCAGGAAGCATCACCGAGTCTATTCGGCATTATCGGGATGCTATATTTTCAGCAAAAGGAGTATGACAAAGCTGTTGATTACTTACAGAGAGCTTACTCTATGGACAAAAAATTCACCGCATACAAAAACAATACTCTTACTGCATATCATCTATGGGCTTCAGAACTCATAAAAAATGGTAAATCAGATAATGCCATCTCTGTATTAAATCATGCTCTGGAAATGTTTCCTTCTCGTGTGATATACTATGATCTTGGTACAGCCTACGACGCTAAAAAGCAATACGAGAAAGCCATAGAGAATTACAAAATGGCTTTGGATGCAGAACCCTCATTTCTACCTGCCAAGCAAGATATTGCAACCTGCATGAATAATCTTGGTGCGGAACAGATACAAGGCAAACATTGGCAGACAAGCATTGAATTATGCAATAAAGCATTGGAATGGGACCCAAACTGCTGGCAGGCAAAGAAAAATCTTGAGATAGCGAATCTTGAATTGGGACAGGAAAAACAGGATTCAGGTATGTGGGATGATGCTATAAAATATTATAATACCGTAGTAGAAATGAATCCAAATAATATTGACGCTCTCGTTGGATTAGGAGATTCGTTTTATGAAAAAGGTATGTATAACGATTCCATTGAGCATTATCAGTCTGCTTTGGATACTGATCCAAACCTGCAATATGCTATTGATGGAGTAGCTTTTATCAAGCGTTTACTGATCGTTAATAAAGTCAAGATAGCTACTCTGTTTATCATTTTGCCAATGTTTCTGTGCGTTATAGTTATAGTATTATATAGATACCTTCGACACAGGTACAGATCGGTGACAGGTCACGCGTGACGCATCACTTTCTTAAGATTGGCAAATAACAGGCTCATTCAAGCCAAACAGTAAGGAGGTGAATTACCTACGAGTAAATTCGTAGGCTTCTTGCTTCAACGAAGGGCTAACAGACGACGTCTGTGAACTCCCCCTCTCCACGAGCGTAACTTCGGGCTATCCCAGCCCTAGTGTAGACTTGGTTATCGTCTACAAAAAGTATTGTATCACAAAGATAGTTTATAGTCAACAGTAATTATATATGCGGTTAGAACACCGCATGAATCTTATATCCAACGACTGAAGCTCGTTGGTTTTACGATTCGAGGATCATAAATTATGGCACGGATAATGTCTGACTCAAACACTGGAATGCCTCTCAAGTACATCACGAGCAAAGGAAACTATAAAATCATCCCACGTGGCGATGGCAAGGATTATATCATACGATGTCCGCATAAGGATTGCAGAGCAGAAATTGATCTTCGAGAATTGGATAAATTCGTAGGTCTTACTTCTGTTGGAGAGGCATGTCCTATCTGCGGCAAAGAGATATAAGTGTTATGGGCTGATAAGTTTTTATGTTCTTATCAGCCATTACGCCTTCAGTCTTTAATCTCAACATAAATCGTAAAAAATTAGCCTTCTGATGTTGTGGTTCAGGTTTTGTACTTGACAAAAATGGACGTTTCGCATATCCTTAAAATGTATTGTCTTATTAGATTAAAAAGTCAAAATTTATCATAATATAAACTGAAAGAATAACTTACGTTTGATATGGTAGGATATAGCTATGTTTGAGGGTTTAACAGGCAGGCTTCAGGAAGCCTTTAAAAAACTTCGAGGTAAAGGAAAACTTACGGAGGCAGATATTGAAGAGGCACTTCGTGAGGTAAGAGTTGCCCTTTTAGAAGCCGATGTTAATTATAAGGTTGTCAAGAAGTTTACTGAGGATGTAAAAGTCAGAGCCATCGGTCAGGAAGTACTTCAAAGCCTAACGCCCGCTCAACAGGTGGTAAAAATTGTCAACGAGGAAATGATTAGCCTGATGGGTAGTACCTCGAACAAGATAAATATGTCAACTGATAGTGTAACGGTTATCGCTTTGGCAGGGCTTCAGGGATCAGGAAAGACTACTGCCGCAGGAAAACTGGCAAGGCGGTTTATCCACGAAGGAAAGAATCCATTACTCGTTGCGGCTGACATATACAGACCCGCCGCTATTACACAATTGCAGGTGCTAGGAAAGAGTATAAACGTACCTGTATTTACTATGGGGTCAGACGTTTCGCCTGTGAAGATATGTCAGGAGGCAGTTGATTATGCAACGAAAAATGGAAATGACCCAGTTATTATAGATACTGCTGGAAGGCTTCACGTTGACGAACAGATGATGTTGGAGATGCGAGAGATAAAGCGTCAGGTGAAACCTACTGAGATACTTTTTGTTGCAGATGCTATGACAGGTCAGGATGCGGTAAACGTTGCTAAGGAATTTAATGATGCACTTGATATAGATGGCGTTATTCTAACAAAACTTGATGGCGATGCAAGAGGCGGCGCCGCTCTTTCCATTAAGGCTGTGACTGGCAAGCCGATTAAACTCGTTGGTGTTGGTGAAAAACTGGACGCTCTGGAAGAATTTCATCCCGATAGGATGGCGTCAAGAATTCTTGGTATGGGTGACATTCTGACACTGATAGAAAAAGCAGAAACATTTATTGACGAGGAAAAGGCTAGAGAATTAGAGAAGAAGATCGCTGAACATCGTGGATTAACCCTTGATGATTTTCTCGATCAACTCCAGCAGTTGAAAAAAATGGGTTCTCTGGAACAATTGGTAGAAATGATCCCCGGGCTTTCAGGGGCAGGAAACCTTCAGATAGACGAATCGAAATTGAAACAAACAGAAGCAATAATCAGATCAATGACGATTCAAGAAAGACAGAATCCCCGTATTCTCAATGGAAGCCGAAGAGTGAGAATCTCTAAGGGAAGCGGAACGACTGTTCAGGATGTTAATATGGTGTTGAAACAGTTTGACCAGATGAATAGAATGGTCAAACAGTTTACAGAAACGGGTAAAAAAGGAAAGAAATCTAAACGTCGTTTTTCTTTTCCTTTTATGAATTGAAGTCAGTGAGCAGTAATGAGTTTATTTTTAACTGATCACTCATTACGCATAATTATTTTATTAAATGGGGGTGAAGCCTTGCCGGTATCAATTCGTCTCAAAAGATTTGGTCGCAAAAAAAGACCTTTTTACAGAGTTGTCGTAGCTGATTCAAGAGATCCTAGACAGGGAAATTCTGTGGAAGACATTGGTTTTTATAATCCACTAATAGACCCAGCAGAAATTCAGATTAATGAGGATAAGGCGTTGAAATGGCTAAAAGATGGCGCTAAACCAACAGATACAGTCAAAAGCCTTTTGTCTAAAACTGGTATAATGCAAAAATTCCACGAACAGAAACAATCTGGAAAAATAGAAGAAAACACACAAGAAGAAGCATCTGGTAGTGAATAGGAGGGTACTAATGGCTTTGAAGTCCCTGGTAGAATTTTTAGCGAAAGCGCTTGTTGATCACCCTGAAAAAGTTTCTGTGAATGAAGTTGAAGGTGAAAAGACAACCATTCTGGAGTTAAGCGTATCAGAGGATGATCTCGGAAAAATAATAGGCAAACATGGTCGTACGGCACGAGCTATGCGTACAGTTGTGAGTGCGGCTGCCAGCAAAGAACGTAAAAGAGCGGTTCTTGAGATTCTTGAAGGGAATCGTCCTGAAAGACGTAGTGAAAGCGATATGTGATAGATATTTACACTCGCTTATAATAATTGACTAAATTAGTTATTTTTATTTAATCATTTTGTAGTAATGCAATTTATTGCATTTTATGGCGATGAATCGCCTTACTACAAACCCAAAGAATTAATTTGGTCTTACTAATAGCTTGAAAAAAATGCGGATAGACTTGATAACCGTATTCCCTGATATGATCACCCAGACAGTAGAGTTTGGTGTGATTGGACGTGCTAAACAGAGTGGTCTGCTAGAGATAGTCACCCACGATCTTCGTGATTTTACCAAAGATCGCCATCGTTCTGTTGATGACTATTGCTATGGTGGTGGACCGGGTATGCTCATGAAGCCTGAACCTTTGTTTGAAGCGGTTGAGTCTATCCAATATGAATGTAGTAGCAGAAAAGTCATTCTTCTTTCACCACAAGGCAAAATTTTTAATCAGGAAATGGCTCGACAATTATCTTTGACGGATCATCTGATAATGATCTGCGGTCGCTATAAAGGCGTAGATGAAAGGGTTTGTGAGTATCTGGTTACAGACGAAATATCCATAGGAGATTACGTGCTTTCGGGTGGAGAGATACCTGCTTTGGTGCTTGTTGACGCTATTTCAAGGCTGTTACCTGGCGCACTTGGAAATTACGAATCGGCTCAAGATGACTCTTTTTCTGATGGAATTTTGGATTGCCCGCATTATACTCGTCCTGCTGATTATAGAGGAATGGGCGTTCCAAAAATATTGTTGAGCGGTGACCCACAAAAAATCAGTCAGTGGCAGAGACAGCAGGCTTTGATGCGTACTTTGCGAAAAAGACCCGATCTACTGAAGCTAGAAGTGTTGTCAGAAGAAGATTTGGAGTTTCTAAAAACTTTAGGATTTGGATTGGAAGATTGAAGATTAATATTTAATCTGTAATTTTTATTTGTACTGATATGAAAGAGGAGATTCGATAAAGTGGACTTAATGAGGTCATTAGAAAGCGAACAATTAAAGAAGGATATTCCCGGCTTTGCAGTAGGGGATAGGGTGCGTATCAACGTTAAAATTGTTGAAGCAGGCAAGGAGCGTCTTCAAGCTTTTGAAGGTACTGTGATTGCAAGAAAACATGGCGGATTAAGCGAGACTTTTACTGTACGCCGTGTTACTTATGGTGAAGGTGTGGAGAGAACTTTCCCATTACACTCAACCATAGTTGATAGTATTGAAGTACTCACAAGAGGTAAAGTAAGGCGTGCAAAGCTCTATTATCTTCGTGGTCGAAGTGGAAAAGCTTCAAGGATCAAGGAAATACGACAGTGAATCTTCAGGATTTCTCTATCGCTCAGATTAGAGACTACATAGATCAATTATTCCAAAAAGGTTGCTTTGTCTCTTCTGAGCAAGATAGCAGGTACGGAATCCTCAGAGAAGTAATTCAGCATCTCGAAACAGATCAGCGAAAAGGCACAAAAAACCTTCAAAAACGCGCATACCGTATTATTGAAAAACAAAACAAGAAGATAAAACACTGTCAAGAAATGCTGACTTACGAGAGTGAGTTAAAACGAAGTGGCTATCGCCTAATTGCTGGTGTAGATGAAGTTGGCAGAGGACCTTTAGCAGGTCCTGTCGTGGCAAGTTCAGTGATCCTTGGTCCCGACACTCTGATCCCTGATGTTGACGATTCAAAAAAGTTGAGCGAATCACAACGTGAATCATTATACGATCTAATTATGGAAAAAGCTGTCGCCATAGGCATTGGCGTAGTTCCTAACGAAGTAATTGATCGTATAAATATATTTCGTGCATCATTAGAAGCCATGAGTCAGGCAGTAAAAGAATTGTCTATACAACCAGACTACCTTTTGGTAGACGGTCCGCATTGTCCTGATTTACATCTTGCTATGAAACCCATAATCGGTGGTGACGGATTAAGCTTCTCAATAGCATCTGCATCTATAATAGCTAAAGTCACCCGTGATCGTATCATGATAGAATTCGATAGGATTTATCCTCAGTATAATTTTGCCAGCAACAAAGGCTATCCAACGCCAGATCATCTATCTACTCTTCAAAAGTTTGGTCCCTGCGAAATACACCGAAGATCGTTTGCTCCCGTTTACGAATCACTACGTCAGTTTGAAAATAAATCTAAATAAACTCGGTCAATAACCCACGACTAAAGCTCGTGGGCTTGTAAAAGCCCTTGTTGACTAGCCTAAGTCTTAACTGACTACGTTGTATGTGAATTAAATAGGTACTTCGGGATATTCAGTCTAGTGCCGAACACTACGGTATATGGTTAAAAACTCTGAGAGGTAGGAGTGGTGCTATATACAAATAAACCACATACAACATTGGCGAAGACTGCTAACCCTGAAAGGGAGTATACTTTATTTTAGTATACATTCTCGATAAAGACAATAAACCACTTATGCCTTGCTGTCCTAGAA
>Ga0247841_10004920_pt1 | contig 22257 bp, 20 predicted proteins | sample LaCruzMarch2015__2_FD_192410 | JGI IMG/M metagenome (GOLD analysis project Ga0247841, IMG submission 192410) | Freshwater microbial communities from meromictic Lake La Cruz, Castile-La Mancha, Spain - LaCruzMarch2015_18m | ecosystem: Environmental > Aquatic > Freshwater > Lake | place: Spain... | reverse complement strand
TGGGCCTGTACCATCTTGATCTCGCCATAGGAACAGTCATCGCCGAGCCGCTGCTTGACCAGCCCCAGTTCTTCCGGGTCCGTCTGCGCAAGCACGGCACTGATCCGCGCGAGCTTCTCCTCGGCGATGAAGTCCGTGACGGCGAGCTCGCCGCTGCGGATATAGTGGGCCAGATGGCCCGCGATGGTGTTGGGTTGTAGCGAGCGGCGGCCGGCGATCTCCTTGATGCTCAAGCCCTCCTGATACAGGCGATAGCTGATCAGTTTGGTATCATCTTGCGCCGCATCGGCCGCGGTCGGCGCCTCGATCCCCTGACCGCGGCACCAGTCGGCGACGAGGTCCAGGATCTCCTGGCCATAGCGCGCGACGGAGGGCTTGCCGAGGCCTTTGACGGCGGCCAGCGTCTTCGGGTCCTGGGGCAGGGTGGCGGCGATCTGTCTCAGCACGGCGCGGGTCAGGACGCGGTAGCGCTCGAGGCCCTCGCGCTCTTCCTCTGCCGCCTTTTGGTCGCGCCAACGCCGCAGCGCCCCCAGCAGTCCGGAATCCTCGGCAGCGCCGGACCGCGGCGCAACCCCTTGCCCGGTCGGCGGCCCTTTGGGCTCGGCGTCGATCCGCGCCTTCGCGAGCGCGCCCAGATGGGCGGCCGTCGCGAACCCCTCCCGGCAGCTCGCAACGCCGGCGGTCTTGAGCGCCAACTCCTGGCGCAGGTCCTCGACGGCCTGGCCGAGCGACTTGCGCAGCGCCTTGTTGTCGGTCCCGAACGAGAAGTTGGCGAGCCAGGGGCACAAGCCCTGTTCGAGGTGCTCGGAGAACCAGACGGACGCCTTGCGCAGGCGCTCCTGCACGCGCTCGTCGTCCTCCGGGGTGCGGTCCTCCCGGAACAGCGAGCGCAGTTGGCCCCGGAACTTGGCGGCGACCGCGACGACCGCCGCATGGGTCTGGCGCTCCAGTGCGTCGATGACCTCCATGCCGTTCGCATCGATCACCTGGCGGTGGTCGCGCAGCAGCCCGAGCAGCCGCCGCAAGCGGGCGCCGAGTTCGTCGAAGTCCCAGCATTCCAGCAGGAGGCGCTGCTGGTAGGCGCCGCGCGCCTGATCGATCCGGTCCTGGGTCGGCGGGTAGCGGGTGGCCTCGGTGACATAGTCCGCGACCACCCGATCGGTCATGACCGCCCGGCGCGGGATCGGGGTGCCGAGCACCAGCCCCTCGAAGGTCTTGCAGCGGCTTAAGGCCACATAGACCTGCCCGTGCGAGAAGGCGGCCCCGGCCTCGACGATGGCCCGCTCGAAGGTCAGGCCCTGGCTCTTGTGGATGGTGATGGCCCAGGCTAGGCGCAACGGGTATTGGGTGAAGCGGCCGATGACCTCCTCGGTGATCGCCTTGGTCTCGTCATCGAGGCGGTATTGGATATTGTCCCAGGTGACCGGCGCGACCTCGATCGCATCCTCCTCATCCGGGCAGCGCACCACGACGCGCTCGCGCCCAAGGTGCGTGACGGTGCCGATCTTGCCGTTGAAATAGCGTTTCTCGGGTGCGCCGTCGTTGCGTACGAACATGACCTGGGCGCCCTGCTTCAGGGTCAGCTTCTCGGCGGTCGGATAGCTGTGCGGCGGGTAGTCGCCCTGGATGTTCGCGGCGAAGGTGAACGACTTGGCGGCGAGCGCGGCGAGGTGCGTCTCGTTGATGCGATCGGCGCCCTGGTTGTGCGTAGTCAGCGTAATATAGCCGGCCGCCTCGCCGGGCTGGAAATTGGGCAGATAGCGTGAATTCAACCGCTCCAGGGTCGCATCGTCCAGCCGATTGTCGCGCACGCAATTGAGCAGCGCGATGAAGTCGGCGTCGGACTGGCGGTAGATGTGCTCCAGTTCAATGGGCACCACCTCGGTCGCCTGCAGCGCCCGGCTGCCGAAGAAATACGCGGACTCATAGTATTCCCGCAGGATAGCCCAATCCTGCCCGGGCACCACGGGCGCGAGCTGATGCAGATCGCCGATCATCAGGAGCTGGACCCCGCCGAAGGGCCGCTCGCAGCGGCGCTCCCGGCGCAGCACGAAATCGACCGCATCGAGCAGGTCGCAGCGGACCATGCTGATCTCGTCGATGATGAGGAGATCCAGGCCCTGGACCAGCTCGCGCTTCTGCCGGCTCAAGCGCCGCTCCGCCGCCTGGCGCTGGACCTCCCCGCCGGGCACGAAGGGGCCGAACGGGAGTTGGAAGAAGGAGTGCAGGGTCACGCCGCCGGCATTGATCGCGGCCACCCCGGTCGGGGCGGTGACGACCGTGCGCTTGGGCAGGTCAGCCTTCAGCGTGTGCAGGAAGGTGGTCTTGCCGGTGCCGGCCTTGCCGGTCAGGAAGACACTCAGATCCGTGCCGCGGATGAGGTCCTGCGCCAACTGCAATTGGGGATTGGGCATTTGCGTCTCGACGGCTGAGCGGGGCGACGGTCATTGTCCGGCTTTTCGGTCCCGGCGACCATAGGCTGTCGGGGCGTCGCACGACTCGCCGCAGCGCTCGGCAGCGCTGGGGGAACGGTCGCGGCGGTGGCGCTTGCCCGGCAGCTTGCGGTCCCGTCGGCGCCCGAGTACCATCGTCCGCATCCAGATCGCTGAAATGCTGGCCATGTCTCTCCTCGATCGCATCACCATCGACACCGAGATCTGTCACGGCAAACCCTGCGTTCGGCACATGCGCTGGCCGGTCGAGGCGGTGCTCGATCTGCTCTCGGCCGGCATGACCGCCGCCGAGATCCGGGCGGACCATCCCGAGCTTGAGTCCGAGGACCTGGCCGCCTGTCTGCAATACGCCCGGCTCGTCGTCTCGGGCGAGACCGTCGCCCACGTCGCCTGATGCGCGTCCAATCCCGTCCCGACCAGAGCCAACCGCCATGCTGCAAACCTACACAGCACGATACACCTGCCTTCACGGCGGCTACATGGGTCAGTTGATCGACTGGCCTGAGGTCGTCACTGAAGGCGCCAATCTGGAAGAGTGCCGGGCAATGCTCCGCGATGCGTTGCGCGAGATGGTTCTGGCATACCAAGACCTCGGTCGCGAGATTCCGGTCGGCAACGCCTTGCTTGAACAACGTCCAGTGGAGTTGGAGCTTGTCCGTAAAACGGCGTGATCTGGTGAGCTAGCAGGCGGGGCTGGCTCCGAAGTATTGAGATTCAGTTGGGGCAAGCCCGCGCTGAATGCGCAGCGGTTGCGCCACCCCCGCGGCTGGCGCTATGGCGGATCGCCTGGCGGGCATCGACGCGTGCTGCGACCTTTCCAATCCCTCACCGTGTCCGCCGTGGCGCAACTGCGGCTTCGGCCTTTGCTGCCCCTTCCGCTGGTCTGCCCCACGGCCGGCAGACCCGCCCAACTTGCGGTCTGGCGAGACCGGCACTCGCCCCTACTCGGCCGGGGGGATGGCATCGAATTCGGCCTGGGTGCCGTGGGCGCGCTGGAGCCAGGCGGTGCGCAACTTTTGGAGCGCCGGGGCGATGGAGTTCCGGTAGTAGTAGGGGAAGTCCGCCTCGGTCCAGACGCTCGCCGCCGCCCGCACCGAGGCGATGGCCAGGCCCAGGTCCGACCGACCGCCGCCCTGGGCTGCCCGGTCCCGATACGCTAGGGGCTGAGGTTGAAGCGGGTCGTGGCCCACTCCACTGGGTGGGCCTCGCGGGTGTAGACCTCCAGGGCCAGCCCGTAGGCCGCGATGGCCTTGCCGAGGTTCTCCGCCGGATCGCCAGTGGGCATGTCCGCCCAGGCGATGCCGAGGTTGTTCTGGGTCATGGCACACTCCACCGGGTGGGCCTCTCGGGTGTAGACCTCCAGGGCCAGCCCGTAGGCCGCGATGGCCTTGCCGAGGTTCTCCGCCCGGTCGCCGGTGGGCATGTTCAGCCAGGCGGTGCCGAGGTTGTTCTGGGTCGCTGCCCACTCCGCCGGGTGGGCCTCACGGGTTCGGACCTCCAAGGCCAGCCCGTAGGCCGCGATGGCCTTACCAAGGTTCTCCGCCTGATCGCCGGTGGGCATTATCCGCCAGGCTTCGCCCAGGTTGTTCTGGATCAGGGCCCAGTCCGCCGGATGGGCCTCACGGGTCCAGGTGCCCTGGGCCTGAGTCAGGAGCGCGATGGCCTTGCGCTGGTGGGCGGCGATGTCCCCCAGCCGGGCCTGCGCGTGGGCGATGGCGGCGTTGTTCATGGCCTGCGGGTCCTCTGGCCGCAGCGCCAGTGCCTGCTCATAGGGCCCGATGGCCCGGTCGTATTCGCCAGCGTTGTACCAGTTGTCCCCCTCCAGAGTCAGGAGCCGGAACGCCTCGGCGAGTGGATCGCGCTTCAGGTCCTGGATCAGCCGGTCGGCCTCGGCGTGCTGCCTCAGCGCGATGGCGGCCACCGCCTGTTGCTCCTTGTTGCCGCGCTCAGCCAGTTCCTTCGCGGCCTTCAGGAGGGTCGGCGGCAATTGACGCTGGGTGGGGTCCTCGCCGGCCTGTGTGGGGGCGTTGAACGCGTCAAGTTTCGCGGCGATGGCGGCGAGCCGGGCGTGGGTACTCTGTTGCGAATACCAGCCGAAGAGCCCGACCGCGATCACCAGCAGGATCGCCAGGGCCAGGCGCCCGTGGGTGGTCCGGTCGCGCCGGGCGGCGGCGCGCCCCTCGGCGCGCACGGCGCGGTAGACGCCGTCCAGACGCTCGGCCTGCGCCGCCATACGCGCGCGGATCTCGGCCGCATCTGCCCCGGCAACAGGCAGACCGAGGCTCAAGGTGACCCGCACGTACTCGACCGCCCGGGCGTTGTCGTCGGTCCTGGGCAGGCCCGCGGCGCCCTGGACCAGGAGTTCGCCGGCGATGTCGAGCCAGATGCCATAGGCGGCCTCGCCGCGGTGGGCGAAGTCGCGCTTGAGCGCCTGGCGCAGGGCCTCGCCGAAGCGCCGCGCAATGGCCTGGCGCACCCTGGGGCCAGTCGCCGGGTCGGCGAACTCGGGGGCCTCGTCCAGGTCGTCGGGGTGCAGCAGGGCCAGCAGGTCCGCCACCTGGTCGTCGCTCAGGGCCGGGCGCTGGGGGTCGCGCACGAAGGCCAGCAGCCGTGCGTCCCGGATCTCCGGCAGCCGCTCCCGCGCGTACTCTTGGGCAGCGATCTCCGGCCAGTCGCGCTCGGCGCGCTCGGCCAGGCGGTGGACGGTGCGGGCGTCGGCGTCCGGCAACTCGGGCTCGCAGGCGCGCAGCGTCATGCCGATGCTCTGGCCTACCAGTCGGGTCAGGTCATGGTTGCGAAAGAACTCCCCGGCGCTCGGCAGGCGCGCGTCCTCCCAGGTGCGGTAGGCGTCGTAGGCGCGGTTGCCGAGCACCGCGGCGACGACGTTGAGCGCGGCGAAGCAGGCGAGCGAGAGCCAGCGCCAGTCCTGGCCGAAGGGCCGGAATTCCGCCTCTCCGGTGGCCAGGAGGGCGAAGACGGCGAGCGCAAGCCCGGCGCCCAGGGCGGCGGCGAGCGTCTGGAGGCACCAGCGCCCCCAGCGGGGCAGTCGGCTGTAGCGGCGGGCAAGCTCGAACGGCACGGACATCCCCGGGCGGCGCTGGGCCGCGGCTTCGGTGGGCGGGCAGGGCCTCGTCATTATGCCGGGTTGGGGCTGGGGTTGCAGCCCGCGTTGGGTTGACCTGCGTCGCACCAGGGGCTAGAGTCTGGTCAGGCTGACTAGACAACAGGAGAAGCCATGAACAGCACTGGCGCCGACGAGCCCTCCCGTCGAGGAAATACAAGCTATTGGCAACTTCAGGATGCCAAGGCCCGGTTCAGCGATGTAGTTCGCCGGGCCGTCGAGCAGGGGCCTCAGCATGTGACAGTCAACGGCGAGGAGCGGGCCGTGGTCGTCTCGGCCCAAGAGTATGACCGTCTCACGGGCCACCGCACGGGTCGCGAACTGGTCGATCTGCTCGCAGACTCGCCCCTTGCGGAGGTCCAATTCGAGCATCCACGGGTTACCGGGCCGGTTCGGGATGTCGATTTGTGAGTGGTTGGCTCCTCGATACCAACGTCCTTTCCGAGCTTCGGCGCAAGCAACCCGAGCCCGCGGTCGCGCGCTTCGTCGCCGCGCAGCCATTGAGCGAGTTGTACGTGAGCGCTGTGACCTTCGCCGAGATCCGATTCGGTATCGAGCTGATCGGCGACCCAGAGCGGCGAGCCGAGTTGCACCACTGGCTGACCCAGCGGTTGCGGCCCCTGTTCGAGCGGCGGGTACTACCCGTCACGGAGGACATCCTCCTGCAATGGCGTCTGATGATCGAGGCCGGACGCAAACGCGGCCATACCTTCAGCCACCCGGATATCCTCATCGCCGCCACGGCGGCCCAATACGGACTGACGGTCGTGACGCGCAACACCGGCGAGTTTGCTGCCGCGGGTGTTGCCATCTTCAATCCCTGGAAAGAGCCGATCCAACCCCGCGAATAGCCCGCGCAGGGCGGAACGCGCAGCGGTTCCGGCACCCGGCGGCTCGGGTATCGGCGGATCGCCCTGCGGGCATCCGCCGTACGCGGTCCGCGGTGATTTGGTGTTCGTTGGGCGGCAACGATCAGCTGACCGCGATGCTGCTCAGGGCCGCGTGTCGATTGTCACCCGTAGGCCGCCGTCAATCCATTCAAATCCACCCGTGCCCGCAGGCGGCGACACAGCATGAAGGTGCCGACGAACTTGCGGTGCAGGAAGAAGGTCGCCGGGTCGGGGTTCCGGCCGAAGGCGTCCTGGAAGAAGAGGTCCCGTCCGCCGACATAGATCCGCTCGAAGAGATCGGAGGCCCCGAAATCATAGGGTCCCGAGTGGCGCAGCGGCTCGCCGGTGAGTGCGATCAACCCGGCGATGCTCGCGACCTGTTCCGGGGAGGCGCCAGGGTCCAGATAGCCCAGGGCCAGGGCGCACTGGCGCACCGTTTCCGTGTCGCCGACGACGGACGCCTGCAGCATCTGGCGGTAGTACCCGACCAGCGCGGGGGCGACCCGCTGGGTGGCACCGAAATCGAGCAGGACCAGCTTGCGGGTCTCGGCCTGGTAGAGAAAATTGCTGTAGTTGGGATCGGTCTGCACCAGCGCGAAGTCGAACAGCTCGCGCAGCAGCAGGTGGACCAGGAGGGTGGCGGCACGGTCACGCTCCACCTGGCGAAACGCCTGACCGGTGAGTTGATCGACCGGGATGCCGTCGGCGAAGTCCATGGCCAGCACCCGGGTGCTGGAGAGGTCCCGGTGCACCCTGGGCACCGAAAAGTCGGGGTCGTCGCCGACGAGTGCCCCGTAGGCCTCCAGCGCATCGGCCTCGGCCACGTAATCGGCCTCCTGATGGAGTTGGCGGCGGGCCGCGGTCAGGACCGGCTCCAGGTCCAGGCCCTTGGGCGCGAGCCCCAGGGTGCGCCCCAGGAAGGCGAAATTGTCCAGATCGCTGTCGATGCTCTCGCGCACCCCGGGAAACTGGATCTTGATGGCCAGGTGCCGGCCGTCGCGGGTCTCGGCGCGGTGCACCTGCCCGATGGAGGCGGCGGCCATGGGGGTGAAGTTGAAGCGGCGAAAGCGCTTGTCCCAGTCGGCCCCCAGTTCGCCCGAGAGGACCTCGTTGACCTGCCCCAGCGGCATCGGCTGGGCGCGGTCGCGCAGGCTCGCCATGATCTCGGCGGCCTCCGGGGTGAGCAGGTCGGAGCCGTCCAGGGACATGAGTTGCCCCATCTTCATGGCCGCCCCGCGCATCCGCGCCAGGCGATCGGTGAAGCGTTGCGTGTGCGCGGCTGAGAGTTGGACGCGGTTCATCCCGCCGTCGCGGTTCAGCGCCAGCTCGATCAAGCCGCGCACGCCGACCCCGGCCGCCAGGTCGCCGGTAGCGCGGCCCAGGTGCCAGAGCCGGGCCAGGCGTTTGCTGGGGACGGCCAGGCCGCCGGGGAGTTGGGGGTTGGCCATGGTGCGAGGCCCTCGAAATATGGTTGCTGGCCAAGCGGCCCATTAGTGGACGCTAATATGCGGCCACTGATGCCGATGCGCAATCCGGGCGCCGTCAAGCTCGACTCCTGGGGCTGGTGGACGGCGGCGGCCCCTGACGCCGGCCGCTACGGCAGGTCCGCGGGCCTGGCGGCGCTGCCTCGCGGGCCTCGCACTGCCGCCAGGTCAGGCGCCGCACCACCTCCTGGAGTCCAGGGCTTCAGCCTTGGAGGGGCGCCAAGGCTGAAGCCTTGGACTCCAGAAACAGAAGTTCAGCAGCGGTTCACGTATAAGTTAAACAATTTCAATAGAGACCGCGCATAGCGCCATTTTCGTTGTCGTTGTCGTAATCGAGGTTAGGGTAGCGCACCGGATTCTCCCGTACCCCAGACTGCATCGCTTCTCCGATTACGACAACGACAACGAAAACGCAAACCACAACCGATGTGTCTAATTTGTCCTTGATCAGTCTTGAGGCGTGTACTATTATCTGCGGATACCTTTATCTTCCCAAAATATTTCCTGACTGTCCCTCATTGCGTCCTGTGACGATTGAATCTGGTCTGTCCCCGATATCTATCCCCGCTATCTGTGATATCCGTGCTGAGGAGACCCGGATGAGAACAGTGCTCGTCGATCCCGCCCGCTGCGTCGGCTGCCGCCAGTGCGAGCTGGCCTGTGCCGTGGCGCATTCCGCAAGCAAGGACCTGACCCGGGCGCTCGCCGAGTGGCCCCCGCCGCGCGCGCGCATCCATGTCGAGGCGGGTCCGGTGTCCGGCAGCGCCTTCCCCAACCGCTGTCGGCACTGCGAGCCCGCGCCCTGTCTCGCGGTCTGTCCGACCGGGGCCCTGGGTCGCGATCCGGACGAGCGACTGGTGCTGGTGGACGCCGGCCGCTGTATCGCCTGCGCGATGTGCGCGATCGTCTGTCCCTTCGCGGCGCTCACCTTTCATCCGGCCGCCGCCGCACCGACGCATTCAGAGTCCCCGGTCGCCACCAAGTGCGACGGCTGTATCGAGCGGTTGCGGGCCGGCGACGAGCCGGCCTGTGTCGAGGTCTGCAAGACCGGCGCCCTGCTCTACGGTGAGATCAACACGCTCATCCGCGCGGACCGTGCGGCACTGGCGCGGCGCACCCTCGCGGCCGCCGCCGCCGTCCCGCCGCCCGTCGCGTACGACGCGGCGGCGCCCGGGCGCGGGTCCGCTACCCGCCGCGGCGCCCCGTAGCGCCCGGCCCCGGCGACCGATCCGCGCCCGCACCCCGGCCGCCGGCACGAACAACCCCCCTTCGGAACCAACCAGAGGATCTGTCATGAGCAGGCCCCATCGACCCGACCCCGCCGAGTTGGCGGTCAGCCAAGACGCCCAGGCGATGCTCGCGCGCGCCCACGACGAGGGCATCGAGACCGTCTGGGACCGGCTCAAGGCCCAGGAGCCGCAGTGCGGCTATTGCCAGCTCGGGCTGTCCTGTCGCAACTGCACCATGGGTCCGTGCCGCATCGACCCCTTCGGCGAGGGGCCCCAGAAGGGCGTGTGCGGTGCGGGCGCCGATACGGTGGTCGCGCGCAACCTGGGGCGCAGCATCGCTGCCGGTGCCTCGGCGCACTCCGACCACGGGCGCGACGTGCTGGAGGTCTTCGCCGCGACCGCGGCCGGGGAGACCACCGGCTACGCGATCCGCGACGCTGCCAAGCTCAATGCCCTGGCCGCGGAGCTTGGGGTAGCGACGGCGGACCGGGACCTGGCGGCCATCGCCCGCGACGTGGCGGATGCGCTCTGGGACGATTTCGGCACCCGCAAGGGGGCGCTCTCGCTGCTCGGGCGGGTGCCCGCGGCGCGCCTGGACCTCTGGAAGCGGCTGGGCATTGTCCCGCGCGGCATCGACCGCGAGAGCGTCGAGATGCTCCACCGCACCCACATGGGCGTGGACAACGACTACGCGAATACCCTGCTGCACGCCCTGCGCACCAGCCTCTCCGACGGCTGGGGCGGGTCGCTCGTCGCCACCGAGCTCAGCGACGTGCTGTTCGGCACCCCGCGGCCGGTGGTCTCGCGGGTCAACCTGGGGGTGCTGCGCGAGGATTCGGTCAACATCGCCCTGCACGGTCACAATCCGCTCCTCTCCGACGTGATCATGCAGGCCGCCGCGGACGCGGAGCTGGTCGCGATGGCGCGGGCGCGGGGGGCGGCCGGCATCAACCTGGTCGGGCTCTGCTGCACCGGCAGCGAGCTGCAGATGCGCTGCGGCCTGCCGATGGCCGGCAACCATCTGATGCAGGAGCTGATCCTGGTGACCGGCGCGCTGGATGCGATGGTCGTCGATTACCAGTGCATCATGCCCGCGGTGACCGACGTGGCGAAGTGCTTCCACACCGTGGTCATCTCCACCGCGGACAAGGCGCGCTTCCCCGGCGCCGAGCATATCGGGTTCGACCCGGCGCGCGGCTTGGAGATCGGCCGCGAGATCGTGCGCCGCGGCATCCTGGCCTACGAGAATCGGGTCCCGGGGCGGGTGCGACTGACCGCCGAGCCGGTCGAGATGATGGCCGGGTTCTCGGTCGAGTCGATCCTCGCGGCCCTGGGCGGCACCCCGGCCCCGCTGGTGGAGGCCATCGCCGCGGGCAAGATCCGCGGTGCGGTCGGCGTCGTCGGCTGCAACAACCCCAAGATCCGCCAGGACCAGGGGCATACGGTGCTGACCCGGCGCCTGATCGAGAACGACATCCTGGTGCTGGTCACCGGCTGTGCGGCGGTCGCCAACGGCAAGGCCGGGCAGATGATGCCGGAGTCCGCGGCCCTGGCCGGCCCCGGGCTGGCCGGGGTCTGTCGGGCGCTCGGCATCCCGCCGGTGCTGCACCTGGGCTCCTGCGTGGACAACACCCGCATCCTGGTGCTCGCGGCGGCGCTCGCCAAGCATCTGGGGGTGGACATCGCCCAACTGCCGCTGGCCGGGAGCGCGCCCGAGTGGTACTCGGAGAAGGCCCTGTCGATCGGCGCCTATGTGGTCGCGAGCGGCATCTCCACCGTGCTCGGGGTGCAGCCGAACTGTTTCGGCAGTCCGAAGGTCGTGGCGCTGCTGACCGAGGGCCTGGAGGATGCCGTCGGTGCCCGCTTCGCGGTGGAGCCCGATCCCGAGCGGGCGGCCCTGTGGATCCGCCGACATATCGAGGACAAGCGTCGCGCCTTGGGGCTTCCGGCGCTCGCTCCGGATGCGATTCGCTAGGGGGTGGGCGATGTGCGAATCAGGTGAGACGGACGGGCACGTGCCGGGGCAGGGTGGCGGGCAGGGGCATGGGCATACGCATGGGCACGGGCATGCGTGCGGGCATGAGCACGGGCACAGCCACAGCCACGATCACGACAACGACAACGACAACGAGCGGGGTGGGGCCAGGATCCGTGCGGCCGAGGAGGGCATCCGCATCGTGGTCGCCGGCAAGGGTGGGGTCGGCAAGACGAGCCTCTGCGCGCTCATCGCCCGGCTGCTGGCCCAGCGCGGCTACCGGGTGCTGGCGCTCGACGCCGACCCGCAGATGAATCTGCCCTATGCGCTGGGCCTGCCCGAGGCCCAGGCGCGCGCCCTGGTGCCGATCAGCCGCAACCAGGCCTATGTCGAGGAGAAGACCGGGGCTGGTCCCGGGTCTGGCTGGGGCCTCCTCTTCCGGCTGAATCCGGACGCCGGCGACGCGGTGGAGCGTTTCGCGGTCGCCGCCCCGGACGGCGTGCAACTCATGGTCATGGGCACCACGGTCCAGCCCGCCACCGGGTGTCTGTGCCCGGAGAACGCACTGCTCGCCGGGGTCGCCGAGGCCGTCGCGCTGCGCCGCGGCGAGCTGATCCTGATGGACACCCAGGCCGGCGTCGAGCACTTCGGCCGGGCGCTCGCCCGCGGCTTCCAGCACGCCCTGGTCGTCGCCGACCCGACCTTCAACGGCATCCAGGTCGCGGCCCACTCGGCACGCCTGGCCCAGGGGCTCGGCATCCCCGCGGTGCATCTGGTCGTCAACCGGGTGCGCGATGCCGGGGAGCGTGCGCGGGCCGAGTCGCGCCTCGCCGCCGAGGGGGCATTCCCCTTCGCCTCCGTCCATCTCCTGCCCTACGACGAGTCGCTGCGCGCCGCCGAGCCCGGGGTCGAGCCGCTGCTCGCCCCCGCCGCCGCCGACTCGCCCTTCATGCAGGCGCTCGCAGGACTGATCGCCGCACTGCGGAGCCCCACCGGGACAGTGCCGCCATGCGCCTCCTGATCCTGGGTGCGGGTCCGGCGGGACTCGCGGTCGCCGAGCGGCTGCGCGAGTTGGAGCGGCTCGCCGGGGCCGGTGCATCCGCCTGCGCAATCGAGATGGTCTCCGACGAGGACCACCCGCCCTATTCGCCCCCGGCGCTGGCGGACCACTTCCTCACCGGACGCGAATCCACCCTGTACTGGAAGGGCCGCGACGCACTCGAGCGGCTCTGCGTCGTCCATCGGCGCGGCCAGGCGGTGCGCGCGGTGCATCCCGGCGAGCGGCGCGTGACCCTGGCCGATGGGACCAGCCTCGCCTATGACCGCCTGGTGATCGCCACCGGCAGTCGGCTGCACGCCCCGCTGCCCGGTGCGGACCTGCCCGGCATTTGTAACTTCAAATCCCTGACCGCCGCCCGCGTCCTGGTCGAGCGGGTGCGCCGCGGCGAGGTGCGGCGCGCCCTGGTCGTCGGCGCCGGCTTCATCGGCGTCGAGGTCGCGCTGGTCCTGCGCGCCCTGGGGCTCGCGGTGACGCTCGTGGAGCGCGACTGGGTCATGTCCAGCACCCTGGAGCCCGAGACCGCCGACCTGGTGCGCGCCGCGCTCTGTACCCGCGGCATCAGGGTACTGGACGGCCAGGCCGCCGCCGCCTTCGAGGGCGCGCATCGCGTCGAGGCGGTGCGCCCCGCCCCGGGCGCGTCGCTGAGGGCCGACCTCTATGTCGCCGCGACCGGGGTCAAGCCGAATATCGACTATCTCGCCGACAGCGGTCTGGACCTGGACTGGGGCCTGCGGGTCGATGAGCGACTCTGCACCAACCTCCCCGACATCTCTGCCGCGGGCGACGTGGCCGAGACCCGCGACCGACTGACTGGCGAACGCCGTGTCCACGCCTATTTCCCGAACGCGGTGGAGCAGGGCCGGGTCCTGGCCGAGCGCCTGTTCGGACTCGACACGCGCTATGCCGGCGCCGAGTCCATCAACAGCCTGCGGCACCTGGGCCTGGCCCTGGTCGCCGCCGGCGTACCGCGCGGCGAGGCACTATGTCTGCGCGACGGACCCGTCCTGCGCAAGGTCTATCTTGAGGACGGGCGCATCCAGGGCTTCCGGCTGGCCGGCGACATCCGCGGTGCCGGGGTCTATCGTGCACTGATGCTCAAGGGTGCGGACGTGCGCGCCTATGGTATGCGGCTGCTCGACCCCGGATTCGGTGCCGGGTCGGTGGCGTTCGACGCGCTGCGGTTCGGGTGGGGGGGTTGAGTGGGGCGAGCGCCGCCCAGGGACGGCTTGGAGAGCGCCGCGGCCACCAGCGGGCCACTGCGTGACGAATCGTGTTGGTTCAGTTCCCCTGGCGTCGTGCTGCGGAAATCGTCGTCTGTTCCTGGTTTCGGGGTCCCTCTGGTTTCGGTCCCTGGTTTCGCTGACGATGCAGCCGAAAACGTCCTAACTCTTGGCCGAGCGATTCGGCCCACCCGTTTCAGCGAGAAAATTGACTTTGAAAATCTCCAACATACGGATTGCCAACTTCAAACGGTTCACGCAAATCGAGATCCCGGTGAGGAATGCGCTCACCGACGATATCGCAACCCAGTTTCTGATCCTGGGAGACAACGGTACCGGCAAGACCACCGTGCTTCAGGCGGTCGCGCTCTGTCTGTCCATGGCCTCGTATCGCATCCGCAGAATCGATCAGCTCGATTGGCTGGGCTGGCTGCCCGGGCGTTATGGAATGTGGGGAGTCCCCGAAATCGAGTTGGAGGTCCATTTTTCGGATAGAGAGATCGCGGCGACCCAGGAAGCAGCCGAGCGTTGGTTTAAGCTCCGGAATCCCTCCGGCGATTTCAAGCTCCCAGGCTCATCGCGGATCGTACAGCTCAGGCTGCGCGGCAGCGAGTATTCCACGTCCGGCGGAGGTAACGAGATCTATCAGTTCCGCGGACGCTCTTATGCCGCGAGCATTCTGAAGCTCGACCCGACGGCTCGGGATTTGTTCGATGACCTTCCCGGGGTTTTCTGGTTTGATCAATTCCGCAATCTTGCGAAGTCACCGGCAGGCAGTAGCGACGGAGCGGGCGAGACCGGGGACAGCGATACCGGACGCGTCTCCTATCATGTGGGCGTCACTCGGCTGCGCGAGTACCTCAACAACTGGCAATTGCAGAAGCTGGCCAGAGGCTCGCGCCCCGGGACGCCGCGCGACTTTTTATTGGATCTGGAGAATCTCTTCAAGAGAGTATTCCCCGGTCGCTCCTTCGCAGTCCCCGAGCCAATGTACCGCGACGGTGCGCCCACCCCCTCCGGCTATTATTTCATGCTCTCCGACGGACAACGAACCTACGACATCGAGGAGATGTCCGCGGGCGAGCAGTCGATATTCCCGATGCTGTACGAAGCCGTGCGTCAGCAAGTGCGTAACTCCGTGGTCCTGATCGACGAAATCGATCTCAATCTTCATCCACCCCTGGCCCAGGCGTTGTTGCAGGCCTTGCCTGCTATCGGTCCGAATTGTCAGTTCTTTCTGAGCACTCACTCCCAGGCAATCAGCGCCTTGGTCAGTCCGGCGCAGACCTGGCGGCTGGAAGGGGGCAAACTGTGCCTGTAAGTCTTCTGTTTTGCGAGGGCAACGCCGGAAGTCCTGACGCACGGATTTTGGGGAAACTGCTTGCGGGACGGTGCGAACTGCGCCCGTCCGGTGGGAAATATGGCCTCGGCTCCCTGATCAAGGGCGCTCGCGCAACGATCGGGAAAGATGCTGTTTTCGGCATCCTCGACCGCGATTTCCCCGACGGCTGGGGCGCCCCGATACATAGCCCCGTGCCCTGGATCGCCTCGGATCACGTTCGCTTGGGCTGGCGATGGGAGCGCAAGGAGATCGAGAACTATCTGATCGATCCGGATGTGGTCGCACTGGCGCTTGGCGCACAGGCCCCGCCGCCCGACGATTACCGCTGTGCGCTTGAACGAGCACGCGATCGATTGGGCATCTACCAGGCTGCCCGCGCTGCGCTGAGCGAGTGTCGCCGTCGTTTTTCCCCGCTATCCTGCAGCTTCGGCCGAGCGCGCGGTCGGGATAAACATCCGCTCCCGGACGATGCGAGCGAACAGGTTTGCAGGCAAGGTATCGAAGAGTGCGTCGACGCCTATAATTCCAAGCAGTCCGTGACGGTAGCGCGAGTGAGCGAGTCGTTCGCCGAACGAGTGCCTGAGTTCGCAGCGGGCGGCGCGCGCCATGCACATTATCTCACGGCCTTCGCGGGCAAAGACCTGCTCTGGTCCTTGGACCAAGACTTGCGCGATTTCGGGTTCACAGGAGTTCTTCCCTTCCAGGAGAAGGTGCTGATGGGAATACAGAACTCGGCCGACGATATCGGCGCATGGTTGCCGGAGTGGAAGGCATTACAGGACCAGGTCGATGCGGCTTGAGCGATCCGCCAGCCCGCGGAGGGCGGAACGCACGGCGGCTCCGCCGTGGACGTTGGTGGTGCGCCCGACCCCTCGGCCGTCTTGGCCTGAACCTTCTGCCTGGCAAATAGCGTAGCAACATCCGGTTTCGGGCGGTTGCATTTCCGACTTATATCCTCAGGATTGCAGCGTCGGGCTGCAACCAAGCCGTCGGCTGGTTGCCGCCGGTGCGGATGGCTCGCGGTGGGGACCAAGGGGGCCGCCGCTCGGCCAGGTCAGCCCGTCCCGAAAAGTTCCAGAGGGCGCTTGACGGCGCAGTGGGCCGGTTATCGCCGTCGGTGAGTACGGGCGTGCCCACCGCCCCCATAGGCCCCTGCGCCCCGGGGACCCTTCCCGCTCACCCACACCAATAATGAGGACCGGACCATGCTTCGCCTATCTACGCTCGCCGCGACCTTGCTGCTGTCGGCGTCCGCCGCCCACGGCAGTTTTGTGGTCTTCGAGGGGGCGGGCACCGATGCCGCCGCGGCCACCGCGGCCCGTGACGGGTTCCGGACCGCCGTCGGCGGCGGCACCAGTGCTGGGCCTGACGGTTCTTTCGGCGGGCAGCGCCGGGAGATCAACTGGGATGGGGTCCCCATCGCCGACCCCGACCTGATGCCCGGCAACTTCTTCAACAGCACCTCGCCGCGCGGCGTCGAGTTCAGCACGTCCGGCACCGGCTTCATGGTGAGCGCGAACTCGGGCGAAAGCTCCCCCGTCCTGTTCGGCTTCCCAAACGACTTCCAGACCTTCAGCGCCCAGCGGCTGTTCACCGCAATCGAGAGCAACGTCACGGAGGTCTCGTTTTTCCTGCCCGGCACCACCACTGCCGCCACCACCAGCGCCTTCGGGCTGGTCTTCGTGGATGTCGAGAATCTCGCCAGCAAGGTCGAGTTCTTCGATCAGGACGGAGCGGTCATCTTTGCCCGTGACGCCCTGCTGTCAGGGAATCAGGGTCTGTCATTCCTGGGCGCCGTGGCGGATGCCGGCGAGCGCATCGGCCGTGTCCGCATCACCGCGGGCCTCAACACCATCCAGTCTAATGGCATCCTCGGCAATCCCGACGACGACGTCGTGGTAATGGACGACTTCCTCTATGCCGAGCCCCTGCAAGTGCCCGAGCCCCCCGTCGTGCTGCTGCTCGGCCTCGGCGTGCTGGCTGGATGGGTCCGCCGCGGTCCGCGCCGGGGCCCGACCTGACGCCGATGCGGCGTCGGTCCGGTTAGCGAAGCCCAACCCGACGGCCGCGGCGCCTGTGGGAGCGGCTTCAGCCGCGACCGGGCGTGCGCAGAACGCCGCGCCGCATCGCGCCCAGCCCCCGCTCACGCAAGGAAGTCCATTCTGAGCACCTCGCCGATCGGCGCGGTCAGGCCGGACAGGGCCTCGCGCAGCCGGTCGGTATCGATCTGCGTGACGAGCGTCTCGGGCGTCTATAATCCGCCCCATCCCCGACCGCGGAGCTGTCCCATGTCCCTGCAACCCAAGCTGCAACCGACCTTCGAGGAATGGCTGGAAGACGAGCGGGCGTCCCTGGAGGGGCGCAGCGAATACCTGGACGGCGAGGTATTCGCCATGACCGGGGCGAGCGTCGAGCACAACGCCATCGTGGTCAACATCGCCAGCGAGTTGCGGACCCAGATGAAGCGCCGGCCCTGCCAGGTCTACGCCAACGACCTGAAGGTGCGCATCCGCTCCGCCGATGCGGGCAAGTACCCGGACCTGATCGCCCTGTGTGGCGAGCACCAGTTTCAGGATGGCCGCCGCGACGTGCTGCTCAATCCCAGCCTGATCGTGGAGGTGCTCTCGGATTCGACGGAGGCCTACGACCGCGGTAAGAAGTTCGCCATCTACCGCCAGCTCCCGAGTCTTCGGGAATACCTCCTGGTCTCCCAGCATCAGGTCGAGGTGGAACTGTTCAGCCGGGACGACGACGGCCGCTGGAGCCTGTCGGACTTTTCCACCCTGACCGCCAGCGTGCCCCTGCCCAGCGTCGGTTGCATCCTGTCGCTGGCGGAGGTCTACGACAAGGTGGAGTTCCAGTCGGCCTGAGTCCGCGCCGCGGGCCGCCCGGCGGACGCTCGGATCCTTGCCGCCGATGACCTGTCGGCCCATCCAGGCCGCCTGACTCCTGGCGGTGTCGGGCGTCGGCGCTCCCCGACGCCCGCCGTCACAGCAGTCCCGCGGCCCAGGCGGCGCTGTGCGCAAGGCCTTGCGCCAGGGACGTGGCCGGGGCGAAGCCGAAATCCGCCTGGGCGCGGGTGGTCGGAAAGCCCTGGTCCCGGCACAGCAGATAGACGGCGTGGCGGGTGAGGAGCGGGCGGCGGCGCAGGCCCAAGGCGCGGTACAGGCCCTCGGCCAGGTAGCCGACGCCCAGGGCCAGGGGCCAGGGCGGGGCCAGCCGCGGCGGCGGCAGGCCCAGGGCCTGGGCCAGGGCGGTGACGTAGTGGGCCCAGGTCAGATCGTCGTTGCCCGACAGATTGTAGACCTCGCCCAAGGCGCGCGGGCTCCGGGCGGCGGCGGCCATTCCCGCCACCGCCTCCGCCACGTACAGCAGGCCGGCACGGGTCTGTCCGCCCCCGGGCAACAGCATCTCGCCGCGCTTGAGCAGCCGGGCGACCTCCAGTACGAAATCCTTGCTGCCCGGACCGTACAGGTTGGCGGGCCGCAGCACCGTGACCGGCAGACCGCCGCGACCGGCGGCCAGCACCAGGGTCTCCCCCTGCAGCTTGGTGCTGTTGTAAGGCAGGCCCCGGTCCCGGGGCGGCGCGTCCTCGGTGCAGGCGCGGCGGGGATAACCGTAGACGTCGGTGGTGCTCACATGCACCAGGCGGGTGAGATCCTGCACCTCCTGTGCCGCCGCCAGCAGATTGGCCACGCCCGTGACATTGGCCAGGTCGATGTCGGCGCTGCTGTGGGCGGCTGTGACGTTGACCCGCAGCCGGGCCTTACCCTCCGGCACTGCCGGCGGCAGCACCGGCAGGATGAACAGGCCCCGGGCCTGGCAGCAGGCCGCCATGGCCAGGGCGCTGGTGCTGTCGCCGAGCATCACCGGGATCACCGGGGTCTGGGTGGGGCCCAAGTCGAAACCGGCCTCCCGCAGGCCGCGCATGAAGCGCTCCGTGTTGGCCGCCAGGCGTGCGCGCCGCTCGACCCCCTCGCGTTCCAGCAGGTCGAAGGCCGCCAGGGCGGCGGCGGCCGCCGGTGGGGTCATGGCGGCGCTGAACACGAAGCCGCGGGCATTGTGGCGCAGATAAGAGATCAGTTCCCGCTCCCCGGTCACATAGCCCCCCATGGCGGGAATCGCCTTGGACAGTTGGTGACGTAACCGCTGCTGAAGACGATGGCGTCCTCCCGGCCGAAGAACGCGGCGATACGCTCCTCCAATTGCCGGTGCAGGTCGAGGGTGCCGCCGAAGATGCGCACCCCGTGGGTGCCGCTGCCGTAGTGGCGAGTGGCCCGCTCCACTGCCTCGCCGATGGTGGGGTGTCCGAGCAGGCCCAGGTAGTTGTAGGTCGCCAGCATCCGCTTGCGGCCGTCCGGCGTTTGCACCCAGGCCCCATCCAGGGCTTGTACCGGCTGGAAATAGTGATAATGCCCGGCACGCCGCAGCCCCGCCACGCGCTCCGAGAAGGCCGCGATACGCTGCTGCAGGCCGTCGGTCCGGGCCTTCGGGGGGGGGGTGGCGTGGGCGGGGGGCCTGACGATGGCGTCGCTGTCCAGGGGGCCTCCAAGGGCTTGTGAATCGGCAATGAACCAATCGGGACATTCCAGCACAGGCACCCCATGACGACAAGCGTGCGCGGTGGGAGCGGCTTTGCCGTGAACGTCGCGCAGCGACGCTGTTGGAGCGGCTTCAGCCGCGACGGGCCGCGCCGGGAACGCGGGGCATCGGCGTTTGCCGCGGCGCCGCGTCAGGAAAGCCTCTGGTTCGCGACCTCCTGCCGCAGCCGTATCCCCGGGTCGTCCTGCCGGATCAGCCTTTGCTGCAGCGGGACCCGGTAGCAATAGCGGCCGTCTTGCAGCCCCAGTACGAAGGCGAGCCGCAGGCGCCGCAGGCTGCGCTCCAACCGCTCCGGGTTCACCGCGAGCCCCGCATCCGCCAGGCGCGCGGCCAACTCGCCGTAGCCGAAGTCGTCCCAGTCCACCGACGCATAGACCGCCATGCGGTCCAGCCGCTGCTCGGTCTCGTCGGCGACCAGCGCGCGCCAGTTGCCGAGCAGCTCGTCGCGCAGGCGTTCGCCCGCGAGCACCGCCTCCAGGTCTGCGGCGCCGATCTCCCGTTGGTCTGGCCGGACCCGAGCGACGAGTTGGTGACAGGCCATCGCGATCAGGTTGGCGCGCTGGCCGCACTCGCGCACCAGTCGCTCGGCGAGCGCATCGGATTCGAGCGAGAGCCCGAGCCAGCCCAGTGGCCGCTGCACCAGCGCGAGACAGGCCTCCCATTCCAACTCCTCGACCTGGATCAGCTCGCCGAAGTTCTTGAGCGGGGAATGAAAGTCCAGCGCCGAGCGCTCGAACAGGGTCCAGTAGCCGGCGAAACTGAAATAGGCGAGGCCCGACTCGCTGAGCCCCCGCAGGCGCTTGAGCACCGCATAGTCCCGGTCCGCATCGGCGCGCACGAAGGCGTCCGGCTCGTCGATCAACCCAAGTTTAGCACCCCAGATTATTTTTCTCTTAAGATCATCCGTTTACAGCGGAAAAAAGCGGTCAGTGGCACTACAAACGTGCAATTTTGTGAAACTGAGCGGCTCAGACAACCATTTTCTGTATCCCTCCCGGGCTGGGATCGCTGCCCAACGCCTGGATAATCGCCAACTGCGCCGGCTCGGCGCGGGTCGCCTTGCGCACATGCAGGGTGCACCCGTCAGCACGGCAGAAGGAGGCGGTCACCCGGCACTGACCGGCGAGGAGGTCGCGCAGGGTCGACCAGCGCTCGCTGATGCCCTGGGCACGCAGGCGGCGACGAATCAGCTGCACGAACTGGTAGGCCAGCACCGCGATGAACAAGTGGCCGTCGACCCGCCCCTCGGTACGGTGATAGACCGGGCGCAAGCCCAATTCGGATTTGAGGGAGCGGAACACCGCCTCCAGGTCGGTGAGCGTGACATAGGTTCGCCACAACTGCTCAGCCTCCCAGGTCATTTCATTGGTGCGCAGGCAGTAGACCCCGGGGTGGGTGAGCATGGTCCCGACGACCGCCTGGCGCTCCCAGCGGATCGCCTGGGCCAGCGTGCCGGTGGCGTCGGGGACGATCTCAATGACATAGTGCTGGCCCACCCCGTGACTGTTGGCTTTCAGACGCCCGATGCGCTCCCAGAGCTTGTCGATCCTCTTGGTGGTGCGTGGCCGCGCCAGGCCCTCATGCAGGGCCTGCAAGGCGGCCTCGAACCGCTGGGTGAAGCGCTGGGAGATGCCCTCCTCCGTGCGTGCCCGGCATTCGGAAAAACAATACAGTCGGACCTCCTCGGCGTCTGCGTCGGCCACCCGCTGGATCGCCAGCGCGTCGCCGCCGGCGGTCGTCAGGGTCGTGGCCGCGGCCGCATCGAACTGACGCTGGCGCTCGCGGCTGACGACCAGGTAACGGTAGCCCTGGGTGCGCAACCACTGGATGTTTTCCTCGGTGGCGATCCCGGCGTCCATCACGACCAAGGCGCCCCGCGGCGCCCCCAATCCCTCCAGCATTCCCGCCAGGGTCGTGCCCTCGGTCACCTGGCCGTCGAAGGTCTGGGAGCGGCGCACAAAGCCGCTGCCATCCAGCACCAGCCCCAGGGTCACCAGCGGGCAGTCGCTACGCTTCTCCTTGGAGTGTCCCCGTTGCGCCTTGGGGTTGCCAAGCGCCGCACCCTCGAAGAAGGTGTTGGTCAGATCATAGAGGGTGACCGTCCAGTTGAGCCCGAACCGGTCACTCACCCGCGCAAAGACCGTCTGCTCGATCACCGTGCGGTGACGCATCAACAGATCCGCCGCCCGATAGAACGGCGTCAAGGGGGCGGCCTCGAAGTCGAACTCCAATAATTCCCCCAGCCCACTGCGCTCGCCGAGCCAGCGGTGGGTCGCCCGTTCCGAGCCCGGGGCGGCCATGCGCCCAATGATGGCGCCGACGATCAGCGCCCGTTGCGGGCCGCTGAGCCCCAGCTCTTGGAGCAACTCGATAAAGTTCACCTCCGCCATGGCCCACAGCGCCACCGACTCCACGCCCACGCTGCGCGGGCGGCTCAACTCCAGCGAGTCGATATCGACCGCCTGCACATCGCCGCCGTCGGTACGCCTGGCGCGGGGTGGGGCCACGCCTTGGCGCGCCAACAGGCGGGCGAACAGCCGCTGGGCCTCGCGTTCGAGCGGCCCGGCGCTGACCAGCAACGTACCCTGGCCGCGGCGCAACTCGTCCAACCGCGCACACAGCGCCGGCCACTCCTCCTGGGGCAGCGCGAACTGGCGGCCCAGGTTCAGCAGGGTGACCTGTCGCACCCGTCCGCCGATGCGCTCGGATTGCACCAGGCGGTGGGTGGAGTAGGTCTCGCCGGTGGCGCTGTTGCTGGTATGGGTGCGGCGGATGTACATCCCGGTACTCTACGGCACCCAGCACCCGCTTTACTCTGTCCCTATAGGAAAACTTGGCACTACATTTCGATCTCAGGCTGGTGTGTACTTACGGATCAATT
>Ga0247841_10004919_pt1 | contig 22260 bp, 60 predicted proteins | sample LaCruzMarch2015__2_FD_192410 | JGI IMG/M metagenome (GOLD analysis project Ga0247841, IMG submission 192410) | Freshwater microbial communities from meromictic Lake La Cruz, Castile-La Mancha, Spain - LaCruzMarch2015_18m | ecosystem: Environmental > Aquatic > Freshwater > Lake | place: Spain... | reverse complement strand
GCCTTCTCTTCTCTTACAGCTTATGGGACATATATAAAAAGGGTAAATATATATAAACCCAAAGTTGTAGAGATACACTAAATACTAAGGAAAGATAGTATATGCACGAAAAAAGGGGGTATAATCGATTACTTCACTCAATTTTTTATCTTTTACACTCAATCTTCCCCGTATTCCACTAAATATTTACCGCCTTCTTGATTATTTAATTTTCACTCAATTTTCTAGGTATTTAATATCTTTCTTTATACTGAAGCCCCTATTTACGCCCTATTTTCACTAAAAATTGAATAAATAAATAATACTTGTAATAATAAATAATAATGGTAATATATAGCAATGAATAATAATGATGTAGTTAAAGAAGTAGAGAGCAAACTAGATAAGTGGAATAATAAGGATTTGGATAGTTTTAATCGTAAAGAGATAGATCAAGCAGAATTAGTGCGTAGGTTAGGGCTATCAAATCTTATAAGGGCTAGCATTGAGGTCTATAGGAAGAGTGGGGATATACAAGCATTAATGGAAACCTTAAGAACTGATGGGGGCAAGTATATAGATGCAAGTAGATCAAAACATACCGATAAGTAAGAATTTCAAGAATTATGTAGAAAAGCTTTGGGATTCTACCATGGATGATTATAATACTGGTAAAATCAATAAAACGGTATATAATAGGATAATGTATATGGGGTTGAAGTTCTTGGAGCTTTTTGAATACTTGGATACCGATGAGATGTTTAGACCTACAATGATGGCAATAATAGATGAAATACGAGTAAAGAGAAGTATTGCTAAGAACGAACTGAGTAAGAAGGAAGTAGATACAATAATAGCACTACATAAGAGGAAATATGATCAAGGACCCTAAAGTAACGCCCAATAAGCCTACAGTGTTTCATAAATTCAAGAAGAAGCGTGTTAATAAGAAACAGGTAGAAAAGCAGAAAGTAATAGATTTAGAGCATGTATTAGTGACTAAATTTTTAGGTTATTGTGATTGTAATGCTATAATATGTTCTAGCGAGTTAATAAGTGTAACCCAGTATGTATGTCCAAAATGTAATAAGAAGGGCAAGATTAGGTTTTTACGGGCGCAATTAGAGGGTCGGGATGAAGTATCTAAGAAGGAATATCTTAATACGACTACACATAGCATATATACGGAGAAAGACTTAAATGACGAATAACATAAAATGGTTTGTATTTGAGAGTGGAAAGATATTTAATGCCCAATATGTTAAAAGGATAGAGAATTGGGTAGTAAATGATGATGAAAGTATTGGAATAGTAGTAACAGATCATGCCGGCAATAATTTTACTATTGAAGGTGAGGATATATGGGAATCAGTTAAAAAGGCATGTATTGAGGGATTATGAAGTCAGGATTAAAATTAAACGAAATTATATGGGAAATAACCGGTAAATGTAAGAATGGCTGTAGTTATTGTGGGAGTCGAGAGGAGTGGTATAAACCGGTTAACAATGAATTAATATTAAAAATAGCCCAAGAGATAGCCAATTTTCCCCCTAAAGCCATTGATATATCTGGAGGCGACCCATTACTTGTAGATTTTGAAATACATAAAGAATTGGTTAGAATATTGAAAGAGAAGGGTGTGGAGTGCAAGATATTAATTAATCCCAAGAGTTATAGAGGGATGGACAATTATGATTTAATAGCTGAACGATTTGAGTTATTGAGTTTATATGATTGGATCGGGATCTCTTTAAATGACGAAGAAGAGATTGAATTATGGAAAGAGAAGGTAGGAATCGTCAAGAACTGTACTATTATAAGTAATTTTAATGATGGTAATATTCATTTATTTGATAAGATAGCTGAGTGTGTTACTTTAACCGAGAGTAAGAATTGGCAAGTACAATTAACTATGAATGAAGTCGGGGCACAAATAAATGATGCAAATTTCGACATATTAAGTGCTAAGATTAATGGTGTCCACGGAATAAACATAATAGTAGCGGATAACATGAATGAAGGTAGTTGTTGGGCTGGGACATCATCTATAGGTATATTAAGTACTGGGGATATAGTGCCGTGTCTTAGTATGAGGTCTTGGTGTGCACGGAATATAGACATACAGGGTAATATATTTGAAGGATTGGGGAAGATATGGAGGGAGAAGTTTACAGCGTATAGGTTTGAGGACTTTGTATGTTGTAAGGATCATTGTAAGCGTTGTTTTAAGAAGGTTGCACGGAATGAAAGAACAGCTAATAAGAATGGGGATATAATGCCTCCTATACCTGAAGAATTAACTCGAAGGTATGTATATGGGGTAACACGTAATGCGCCTAGAGAATATGGTAGTGGTCAGATAGTATATGGGGTAGGAATGGGACCGCCTGTAGTAACTGTATATGCTGTACAATCTCCTAATAGCGGAAGGCCAGACTTTGATTATCCTAGGACTTATACTAATGATACTTCTAATGGAAGTGTTCAACCTCTTATAACAGTACATGATATAGAGCAATTTTTGGAAGAGCAAGTGACTAGAACATGAAGAAAATTATCTTAAAATACTATATTTGGCGGATATTGAGGCATTCTAATAGGCTAGATGAGTTAGGGTATCATTATGAGGCCAGTCAGATAAGGCGGACGTTATGGAGGATTAATGAAGCGTAAATCAGACATTAAGGCAGTTAAGGGAGTTAAGAAGAGTCGTATGGATTTAATAGCTGAATTATATCCTGAAGCCCTGAAGATGGATGGTTATGATAACTGTATACTTGGAGTGATGAGGCGTTGTGGTTGTCCTACGATTATAGTTTATGATGAAGGCAAAGTAATCAAGAACCTTATTAGACAGAATATGAGTTATGAAGAAGCTGTTGAGTATTACGAGTTCAATCAGGTAGGAGCATGGGTAGGAGATAATACACCTGGATTTGTAGAGATATTGTAACAATTCTATTATAAGAGTAGTTAAAGCGTCATTCATTAATGGATGGCGCTTTTTGTTTTAGGAGTGGGTATTTACGCATTCTACTTTTTAAAAGGAGCTTTAGCCGGAGTTATAATACTCTATTTAGAGTATTTAAATTTTATATTATGAAAATGTCGTTATAGCGGGTATTTCCTAACAAATAAGCCAATTTTTCTATATTCCACCTAAATTAATCTTCAGGTACTCGAGTACTATTATATTACCTCGAGTATCATTTTCTTCGCATATTTACATCATAAGTCATTGAAATACAGGGACTTAATTGAGGAGTGGAGGAACAGTTATCTATGGCTGCGTATTACTAATTATATAATAGTCTATTCATATCTTTATATATTTAGTGAAATCCAAGTAATTGAAATTCCTTAGCAAAAACGAGGATTTTTATTAGTGTAATATTTTTGTATGATAAGATATGTTATGTATATGATAATATCTTTTATAATATGTTAATATAGTATTTATAAGTCGTTGGTATATAGCATGTTATAATCTTCAGGTATATTATGGGGTATAAATAATATAATAGCATATAATTGCAGGCCGGCTGAATATAACATCTCGTTGGTCTAAAAACTTAAGTCGTTGGTATACAAGCACTTAAGTTTTAGTGTAGAATTTTAAAGTATGGCCCATTACAGTTCAGGTAGTAGTTCAGATCTTTAATTTCTTTTTGAAGTCGTTGTATTGCAAGTAGTTATGTTTAATGTCCGGCTTATTATATTTAAAGATCCGGCTGTTCCAGGTTTAAATTAGAATTCGTCACTCCTTAACAAATAGAGGAGTGGGGAAATACTTTACTTGACAAATAAATAGTTTCTGGTATATTGGTTACATGAATAAACAAAGTATTAGGGATATGATAGTAGAGCGAGATAACAGGATATACGATCTATCATTATATAAGGTGACACACGGAATGATAATAGATTATGATGAGGAAGAGTTTGCCCGTTTCTTCAATTATCATAAGCAATTAATATTAAGAAAAAGCTTTACAATTGAAGAGCTAGAGGATAGAGTATATTCTGAAGTAAATGGAATACATATATCTAGTGAGCCAGAATATGCAAATATGGTTACGCAAGCGCTAAGGAAGACTGTACATGAAGAAGAGATCAAGTTATTCGAAGAAAGACATGGTTATAAGGGGTAAGGATTTGGCATTGGAGATACTTAATACAAGGAAGCCGATGCCGAAGCCTACGATTGTACTTGACTCGAAAGACAAAAGAAAATACAATAGGAAAAATTGGAGCATAAAAGATGAATATAAAGAGTAAAATTCGATGCGATAGCGATATGACAATTACCTGTAAGAACTGTAGTAAAGAGCTGAATCTGAGTAGTACTGTAAGGAGAACGCCTAGGAAAATGGCAATATTGTGTCCATATTGCAAATCAGAATTGGGGGTGGCATTTTGAGTACAGAACAGAGAAGCCTTGAGCGTAAGTATTTATTGAAGCCTGGTAAATGCCCTAAGTGTGGAAATGAATTATATCGAGGGGCATTTGAGGATAATGGTGATGAAGTAGTGAGGGATCGAAGCTGTGATGTCTGTGATTTTCATTTAACCGAAATATTTGATTTGGTTGGAATAGAGTTGACATAGTAGTAGGGTTGTGGTAGAGTATAGGAAGTTCTTTAAATAATTGGCGGCGTGGCGGAACGGCATACGCATCGGACTTAAAATTCGAGGGGGCGGAAGCTCTGTGGAGGTTCAAATCCTCTCGTCGCCACCATATTTAAAAACAGATGATTGCTTTTTGAATTTAGATAAATCATAAAAGCTAATAGTAAGATTATTTTTTTTGATATATCTTTGAATTTGATGTCTTAAGGCATTATCGGAAACACCAAATAATCTGCCGGTTTGAACCCACCCAAGATTTTTTACAGACTCTATAATTTTTTCATATTGTTCATTACATCTTTTTTGCGAATTATGCCAACATTCTATAGAACAATATTTTTGATTTTTTTTGAGGGCATCGACGGTTTTATTACAGAATTTACATGTTACGCTATATGTTCTTTGGTATATTTCTGTTCCTGAATCTCTTTTTAAATAACCATTAGTAGCACCTTTAGAATAAGCCGTTTGTTTATCGGGAATAGGAATATTGTATTTAGTAAGTATCGATTTGATTTTGTTATAAATTCCCCCAGAAGGATATTTACCTATGCTAGTCAAAATTTCGCTTATAGATGTAGCGGTTTTAGCTATTTCAATTACTTTCAATTCATCAACTTGATTGTCTTTTCGTTTGCAAAAAGTGTCTGTTTGTGCATGACAATTGGGACAAAGAAGCAAAAGATTGTCTATGGCATTGTCTATAGGGTTGCCATTTTTATGATGCAATTCTAATAATATAGGTTGCCCTTGCCATTCAGAAAATTTACATTTTTCACATTGATAAGGTTTTACGGTCAATAGACATTTTTTTATTTTAGCACGTTTTCTTGGACCTAATTTATTAATTTGATCTTGTATTTCAATATCATTCATGAGTCACTCCTTGAACTTCCATTTTGAAATAGTATGGGTTCGAATATATAATTCTATGATTGTAACAGAATTCCTTTATTAATACTTGACAAATAAATCGTGTTCTGGTATAGTATTGAAAATTAAGGAGAGCTATGAGTAATGTTGCAATAGTAATTCTAGGTATATGGGTTTGCGCTACAGTTGGGACTTTTTTTACAAAGAAAGAGGAATGTTTTGAATATTCCTTTTGGGCGACAGTAGCAATAGGAATGGGATATCTTCTTTACTTGACAAAATAATTCGTTTCTGGTATAGTATCGAAAATTAAGGAGAGCTATGACGGATCAAGAGCTTATCAATGACGCAAAAGGCCTGTATTTCTCTTGTTATGTAAATGAATGTTACAATAGCAAGGACTTAGTAAGGCTAGAGGCTATATACGATGAGTTGGAAAAGCGGGGTTATAGTATCGAGGAAGACAAGTCAATCAACATAACTAAAGGAGACGAAGATGGGAACTAGAGGCGCATATGGTTTCAGGATAATGGGCGAAGACAAGTTGGCCTACAATCATTTTGACTCTTATCCTTCTGGTTTGGGTAAGAGTGTAATAAATGAGATACGAGGCGCAAGTAATGAGCAGATACTTTATGCCGCCCATAATATCATAATGGTTAATGAAGATGTTAAGCCTACCAAAGAGCAAATAGAGGAGTGCGAAAGGTTTAGTAATTTCAATGTAGGCGGCGGGGAAGTTGGTTGGTATCAAGTATTAAGGGATGCTCAGGGAGATATAGGAATATACTTTTTGAACTTCCAAAATGCTGATAAGGTTAATGTTAATGTTGATACTCCTACAGGCAAAGAAGATAACACAATGTCTCTGAGATATATGATAGACAGCAAAGAGTTTGTTAAGGATAGTCTGTTTTGCGAGTATGCTTATATTCTTAACTGCGATACCATGCATCTTGAAGTATATAAGGGATTTAACAAGAATCCTAATGCCAAGGGAAGGTACGCTGGTTTCAAGGATGGGGAATACAATGGCATAGTATTAATCGATGAACGGAACTTTGACGATATACGGGCACTTACAGATGAGGGCGTAGAAAAGTATATTGAGTCATTGGAAAAACTTGACAACGAATAAGGGTTCTGGTATAGTATTGAAAATTAAGGAGTAGTATGTCCCATTATACAGTATTGGTAGTTCATAACGAAGACGATGATATTGATAGTATCATGGCTCCATATGCAGAACAGGATGCCGATGAACAGTATTTGGAATTTGTAAATACTGAAGACGAGGAACTGGAGAAGTATAATTCTGAAGGAGTGGTTAAGGTAAAGACGGCAGATGGGCGTTGGTTGTATGAATGGGATCGTGAATTCAAGGGGGCTGATATACTGAATCCTCTTGATGCCCCTGCTGATTTGGAACGTAAAGAGTTTAAATTCAAGGAACTCTTTGCTACCTTTGAAGAGTACATGGTGGAGTGGTGTGGGCAGTCAAGTAGGGATGAAGACGAGGGGGTTTATGGATATAAGCATAATCCTAACGCTAAATGGGATTGGTATCAGGTTGGTGGGCGTTGGGCGGGATTTTTCAAGGTCAAGGATGGGGTAAAGGGTACAGTTGGTAAGGCAGGAGTGTTTGATAATGCGCCCAAATTTGATTCAGATGTTGTCCGTAAAGGCGACATAGATTGGGATAACATGAGGGCTACTTTACAGAAAGAAGCCAGTGAGCGATGGGATAAGTATGAAGAGGCATTGAAGAATGGTACTCTTAAGGATGGGGATGCTTATTGGACATATGGAGTAGAGAAGGATCAGACGAAGGAAGAGTATTTGATGGAAGCCAATGTAAGTACGTTTGCTATTGTAAAAGATGGCAAATGGTATCAGAAAGGCGAAATGGGTTGGTGGGGAATGGCGAGTAACGAGAAGAAGGCAGATGTATGGGTGGAGGAGTGGAATAAGTTGATTGATGCATTACCTGATGATACAATGCTGACTGTGTTGGATTGTCATATATGAAAGTAACTAAAAAGATATTCAAAGTAATGAGCAACTGGGCATGGCGAGTTGATGTATTAGATGGAGTGTACATTACATCTCATTACAATTTCTCAACTCGAGAGCATTGTAAAAGAAACGTGGAGTCGGCGTTAAAAAACCTTGGAGTAATATGAAGTTCACAAACGAAAGCGGTAAACTAAAGATAAGCGATCCTTGTTATGAAGATGATAGTTGTGGCGTCATTGTAAAGGCGAAGAAGGGAGAATGGGTAGCACGAACTGAGCCAATGGATAATAGGGTCGGGGCATTGATTTGTTGTCATAAGGATTACAAAGACCACCCTTGTAATGATGAGCTTTGGGAAAGTATTGGGGAACTAGGAGTGGATAGCGGTCAGATGGGGGTATTTGATAATAAGTATTTTAACGATGATAGTACAGTTAATCTTGTCCCCAAACATACAGCGGATTGGACAGCGGGGGATCATACTAATTGGTATCGTCAATGTTGCGAGCTTACATTAGAGGAACAAGCAGGGGCATTGAAGTATGGGGTCGTATCTAGTTCGGGATATGGGGATGGCAGTTATAATTGTAAGGTTATTCGGCAGGGCAAGGAAGTAGTTGCGATAATGGTTGGTTTCGGGCTAGAGGAAGAGGATAGGGTGCGGTGTGATGTATGTCAGGAACTCTTTGATAAGTGTGAGTTGAGCGGTGGAATATGCGATAGTTGTCATTCCGATATATATGAAGAGGAGCAACTAGAAGAGGCAAGGCAAGACGAAGAGAGGCAGAAGGAAGATAGGGCTTAAATAGAATTAGCAATATAGCGGGGCTAGGATTACACCAATAATTCTAGCCCGCTTTTTTGTCTTTATGTATCTGAGGAGTGAAGAAATAGTCCTAAAAATCTAAATCCCCAGGTGCTCCGTGAGTCCGGATGTCATAATATTTACTTGTCCTCCACTCCAAGAAAGCGCATAATATTGAAGGAATTGCTGATTTTTGTTTGAAATACTAATAACTTCTCTGTGTAATATTTCCCCGCCTATTTCTATTATGTACTTGACATTTATAGGCAATCTGGTATTATATTGAAAATTAAATATGGGCCTGTAGCTCAGTTGGTACGAGCAGCGGACTTTTAATCCGTGGGTCGAGAGTTCAAATCTCTCCAGGCCTACCATACTAAAATGAATAAAACTGACAAAGATTTGATTAAAAGTTATCAAGTATTATTTGATAAGGGCGAATTAGCAACGATTGACATTGAAAGGCTGTATGGAATAGCCTATGAACGTGGACTAATTGATGGACGAAACGAAATAAGGAATGCAAATGATCTACAAAGTAAAGATATATAACGAGGATGGGTTTGGAACAACAGATTATTTCCAAATGATTTTCAACGTAAACGAAAAGATGAGTGACGAAGATTTACTGAAGAAAATCCATTCATATCATAAAGAAATGGTAAAGACCAAGATGACTCCCAACCATGATTATGAATGTTGGGAAATAGAAGACCTTACTGACTTTGAAGTAATCTCCTGTATGTACGATAAAATAGTTTGACAAATATAATTATTGTGGTATAGTAATTACATGAATAAAGATAATAACATACGCTGTCCTCATTGCAATAATATTCTAGAATTAGTAGCTTTAGTAAGGGCGCAGGGTGAGATTGTTGTAGATATTGATGATGACATAGACTTCATGGACTTTTGGGATCTAGATGTTACAACCCATGACGTAGATGGCTATATTTGTCGTAAATGCAGTGAACCCATGCCTTTTGCTAACGAGACCGAGTTTAGGGAATGGATACGGGTTTCTAAGTTACCCCCAGAAGACCCTAACCAACTTAAACTATTTGATTGACATATTCCTCATGATGTGGTATTGTATTGAAAATTAAGGAGAGCCATGAGTAAACTAGTATTTGAATTCCCCAACGATAAAGTAAGAGATAAGTTTCTGAAATTGTTTTGCGATGGAGGCATAGAAGATACAACATATGATGCAATGGCTATGCATGATATCTCTTGTAGCTTTGATTATAAGAAAGCATTTAAGGCATGGGGATGGGATGGTAAGGGTGATCCAACAATAATCGTAGGAGCGAAGTAATATGCAAAAGATGGTTGTAATAATCAGAGGCGGGAATCTTGTAGGTATTTATGCCAATGAACCCGTTGAAACCATAAAAGTCCTAGATGTTGATAACTTGAAAGATAACGGACGGTATACTAACAGAGAAATAGACGATACTATAAGCAAGCACCTTGAGGGATGCATAGCAATTTACTAATATGCTAATGATACTACACGATGTTTTTAATGATAACGAGAAAGAGATTATAGTCGAAAGAACCGATTTTAATATCTTAATCCGTCCCGAAGGCTGTAATGATAATACCAGCCAGCCGAATAAAGGTCATCCCATTGCAATAGAATATAGAGACAATGTACCTTATATTGTTATATGGAGTGATATAAATAAAGCCGATCCAACGCATGAAATATCTTTGGAGCAGGCATTGGAAGCAAACCGTAAATGAAATACGAACTAGAAATGCCTGTACAGATAGATAAGAAGCTGGACGATTATTGGATGCTGATGAATCCTTATAATGGCTTCTTTATGATAGATGAGCCTAATAATGGCTTCTTTATGATAGATGAGCCTAATAATGTCAAGTTGAACGGAATACTAGTCATGCAAATATGGAGTACTCAATGGAAACAGATACACACCCACTGAATGATGATGTACGCAAGCTAGATGATATGGATTTGTTGAGGTTAATAAGATCCGACGCCATAGAAGAACTCAGAGAGCGTTTCATGGCTATTTCCGAAGATAAAATCTATTACAAGAGCAAGTTTTTAGCGACATGGCCTCAAATGCATTGTCAATATTCAACATGGTACAATCTTGCAATATCTCAAAAAGAAGAGGCAAAGAAGCTATTTCCTGAGATAGATCATTCCAATTGTACTTATAGGATAGGCAAGGATGGGATAATCAATACGTTTTTTAAAAATAACGAAGAAAGGGATTGACAATTTATAACCATTGTGTTATAGTATTGAAAATTAAGGAGAGATATGAATAAGCAGAAGATGTTTTATATAGGTCGGGGCAGACAGCATAAGGGAATAATGACAGTGGCAACCGAGATTCAGCCAGACAATACTCTGAGGATAGGGCTTAGTTTTTGCTCGCCTAAAGATCGTTTTGATAAAGTAAAGGGGCGGACAAAGGCAATTGGTCGTATGTGCTCTTGCGATTGTTATAGAACCAGTTTTACAGGTCACAGCGGAGATGATTTCAAGCGGATATTCAATGCAGAGAAAGATGATTGGGGGCAAGTAATTATCAAGCCGCAGATATGGAAGGATCGGTTTATTATTTACAATCCTCTTGTCGGTATGGATTATGTAGAGAAGGCATAGTATTTGGGTTAGGCGAGGCGGGATATAGAAATATATCCCGCCTTTTTTATTGCATTGATTGGAAGAGGAGTGAGGAACCTTTAAAACATTTATAATATTCCGGCAATTGTTTAATTAAATACACAAGTTTTTATAAAGATTTGCCAAATTTCTATATAGATTTGCCAAATCGTATAAAAAACCATCAATTATAGTTTAAAACATCAACACAAGTTTAAAACATTACCGGGTATTTAATTAATTCTAAATTTGTCGTCACTCCTGAATATTATTTTCATAGTACTTGACAATTTTTTCATGATGTGGTATCGTATTAGAAATCGTGGAGATACTATGAAGCAATGGATTAAAATAAAAGACGAAGATCATCCTTGGCTTAGAGATAGTCGTATAGGAGTTGTTGCCTGTATAGAGGAAGGGAAAAGAGATCGATGGTATTCTGCTATTGGTAAGGAGTGGGATGGTGGAATGTCGGTACCTATCGAAGAATGGTTCTCTTATGGATTTGAAGTATGTACAGAGTCAGAAGCCAAAGAACTTCTTATGACTTTTAGGAAAAAGGTGCTTGACAATTTTTGAGAGATGTGATACAGTATAGAAACAATAAGGAGAGATATGAAGAACCAAATGACTGCCGATGAAGTAATTGATGCTTGGAACTTGAATACAGAAATAACCGATAAAGAAGTATTGCAAGATGTCAGGAATGCGTGTTCTGAATGTTTTGATCGGGGTTGGAATTCAGCGTTGGACTTTGTAAAGAAAGAGATGAAGGAAATGAGGATGTCAGTAGATAAGTGTTGACAAGTTTAGAGAGATGTGATACAGTATAAAAAGAATAACAAAACAAGGAGATGCACATGGGTAGCAAGGTAGAGTTCGAGGTTAGGGGAGCGTACAAGGAGGCGACGGATTGGATGAGGAAGAAGCAGATTTATACCAAGTCCGAACTGCTCGCAAAGTTGGTCGAAATGGGCAAGACAGACACAGCGGCACAGGCAACGGCGGTGGTTCTGTTGAGTCCACGGCTTGAGAGTAAGAGGGGTGATTGCAGGGGTAATATGTCGAATCCTTGGGGTCACTTGGCTTACAACGACAAGATCACCCGCAAGGAAGTCGATGGCAAGAAGGAGGAACAGCGGTTTAGGTTCCGTCTGAGGGCAACTGAGCTTGAACCTTTGCAGAGGTCGAGCAAGAAGGTTGATGCCGAGAAGGTTAAGGTTGTCGAGGCGAAGAAGGTTGATAATCCCGTCATAGCTTAGTTGGAGGTCATAGCGGTAGGAGTTTATGTCCTCCTACCGCTTCTGGACTTGACACACCCACTGAATGATGATACATTACGCATATGAATAAGATATCTATATACGATTTTGCAGAAAAAGAGATGGATAATCTTCGTAAATTTCAGACATATTGGGTTTATGAGAATCTTGCCAATCGTGTAGTTTTCCCAATAGAACTAGGGTATGGAGACTTTTTGGAGCAATTCAATATATTTTGCGAGAAACGAAATGGACATAAACATTAGAAAACTAGCCGAGAACAATCCCGATGTAGCAGGTGAACTATTGAGGGAACTGTTTTTTGACCAGAGTAAGAAGAATACGCTTGGCTGTTATAATACCTTTGAATTGAAAGAAGGGCTGACTACATACCAAGAGGACATGGATGATGAGAAATGGACTGTTTGTATTCAGCACTTTGATGATTTATCTATCTTTATGAAATACCATTGGGATGGAGATGGGACATTACTTTTTGAGCATTATCCCGAACTTGATGGAGATGATGATTGGGGACTTATCAACGACGACTGTAAGAAAACTGGTAATTGGGAATTCATAAACTACAAGGAGTGATATGAAGAAGTCCGAGCAAAAGGAAATCATCACCGACACAATAGAAGCATATGCAGAGGCCATTGCAAACGATGTTCAAGACTTGTTAGACAGTATTGCATCATGTAATGGCTGTTTTGATTACGATAAATATACAAAAGAGGCCAAAGTTCTATTGGGGCAGTTTTTGGATATAATAGACATGAATCTAAAGATCAAAGAAAAAGAATGCAAAGCCATCTACAGGAGTAAATAATGTCATCAGATAATGCCGTAATTATACTTCATACATTAGGCGATGAATATAGGGTTGCTCATGTAATGGGGCCAGATAATTATCTATTGGATGATAAGGGTAAAGAGACAAGCGACCCCGACATTCAGATAAAGAATGCCCGTGATATTTGGAGTGGTAGTAAAGTGTTCCGAGTAAAAGAAGATGCATGGATAGAAGCCCATCGAATATATGATGAGTTTGGATGGACTGAATACGGACTACTTGAAGTAAACATTGATAGGAAATTCTAATGACATATCTAGTTGCTCTAAAACTGAAAAAAGTAATGCCCTCTAAGAAGATGTTCTTTGACACATGCTATAATTGTTACCGACTCATCAATCCCCAAGAACTCTATGAATATCGTGATGCAGAAGGAAAATGCCATAAGAGAGAAAATGTAGATCAATTGGTCCCCGTCTAATATTAATTCCTACTTCCAAGCCCTTATCATTAATTTGATAAGGGCTTTTTTATTATCTAAACATCCATGGCCATCTAAAAACATCAGGCCCCAGGAGTATCTGTCGTTTATACCCCACTCCATAAGAGGGCCCTAAAACTAAGTACTTGCAATACAACGACTTAGCTTTTCTGGAGTGAAGGATTTTTATAAGCCCTGGGTTCGCCGGATCTGGACTCGAGCTGCGACCGGCGATGTTTTATGATGCCGGCTCTTGACATTCTTTTTATGATGTGATACAGTAAAGACATGAATAAAGAACTAGAAGAACTCGAACAACTTATAAAAGCGGTTTCAGCAGTCAATGATTATCGGCAAGCTCGTATCAAGATGTCGGGTATTGATTTGAGTAGCAAGCCTTTATCGAAAAAAGATGTCATTGTAGGGGAAACAGTATTTGATCATTTGGGTCGAATATGGAAAGTTGGTAAGAGAAAGAAAATGATACCGACTTTCTCAATAACAGGAATAATGGGGGTTCAGGATGAGATTACAGAGGGCAAGGAGTATGATATTACTGTACCTGAAGAAAGAGATTGGGGTTGGACTTCAGACGATATAGCTTGTTGGAGAAGAAGCTTGACAAAATAAACTCTTTGTGTTATAGTATCAAAACAATAAAGGAGATACATGAAAACATTACCTTGTCCAAGATGCGATCAAGTGGGAACCAACATTGATATACGTTCAGGCGGTCAATTAGGGTGGCATTGTCAGTGCCCCAATTGTAATATCTTTACAATAGATCAAGATACTCCTGATGCCGCCATAAAGTATTGGAATTCAAAGAAGTTCCATAATTATGTCAAGAAAGCGTACCCTAAATACATGGACACCGCCAGAGCCATGAATATTATATGGATAATGGCGAATGAACTCTATAGGAAGCATGGAGAGTTTGTGGCCGCTAAAAATCCTAATGAGGCCGAAATAGCTCTAGATGTTGCCCATGATTTTATAATAAATTTGTGATTGACATATTATAGGGACTGTGATACATTACAACAATCAAAGGAGAATTATGTCAGCAATACATACCGAAGAAGTAAATGGCTACAGGATTCAAATATGGCCTGATGAAGATGTAGGTAATCCAAGAACCGAGTATGATAATATGGGTCACATGATTTGTTGGCATACTCGACATAATCTTGGGGACGAACATGATATGGATACGCAGGAACTCAAGGCCATACTCAATCAAAAAGGAGTGATATATCTGCCTCTATTCCTTTACGATCATAGCGGAATAACAATGAGTACGGGGAATAGTTATCCTTATAATGACCAATGGGATGCAGGACAGGTCGGTTTTATCTATGCAACCCCCGCTGATATTCGTAAGAACTTCAATTGCAAGAAGATAACAAAGGCAATAAAAGAAAGAGCATTGAAGAACTTGCAATCCGAAGTGGAGATATATGATTTGTTTATAAGAGGAGAAGTCTATGGTTATGTTGTCCATACTGAATCTTGTTGGGGTTTCTATGGGTTTGATTGGTGTCTTGAAGATGCTCGTAGTACAGCTAAAAATTTACCCGCCTTGACAAACATAGAGGAGGGAGCAGTAGTATGAGTAAAGATGAAGCTGGTTGTGGTTGTAGTTTTCCAATGTTGTTTCTGTTGTTTCTAGTATTGAAATTAACAGGAGTAATTACTTGGAGTTGGTGGTTTGTAACAATGCCTCTATGGATAGGGCTAGCAATTATAGGAGTGATTATAATCATGATTCTATTTGCAATGATATTGGTAGGACTATTTGCTATTTTTATGGCGGTGCTATATTAGACTAATGAAAAAATTCATAAGAATAATAGTTGGGGCGATGGTAGGTTTCATGGTTGGACTATTCATTAATATGTTCCATACCGAGTATATGATTATAAAAAGGAGTGAATACATCCATTACAAAACATACTACGATACCTCCTTGAAACTAATAAACGATGCACGTTATTTCGAAACTTTGACTAATAGCTTGACATACACTGAATGATGTGATACATTATAACAATCAAAGGAGAATTATGGAATGTAAGAACTGCAAATATAAGAAGACCGTGAAGGATATTGATTACGTCAAAGATCAATGCGACGACTTCATGTTGGATAAGGCGGATCAATATGCAAAAGCCGCTTGTTTTACCGATATATGCGATGTCGAGAATCTGATGGATGAATTGGAGCGCTTGGTTATTGTTCAGAACCATATTCAAGCCGCCAAGAGTATAGATACCATAAAGGCATTGCTCAATAAGACCTTTTTGAGAGAAGAACTGACCGAACTGATGAAGGACATATGAAGCATAAAATAATATTCCCTAAACTTGATGAGCAGACATATAGAAAGATTCCCTCAATCAAAGTATACCGAGAGCTTACAGGACTTGGATTGAAGGAAGCCAAAGACGCCATTGAATCAGTTTGTTATACGGGTGGAGAACTCGAACTCGTATCCCATTTTACTCTTGAAGGCATTATAAAGCTCTTCGCTGATAATGGAGTAACAGTGGTAGGGAGTGGCATAGATCATAGCCCGATTGTAACGGTTTTCAATGAGCTATAACGGCGGTGACCTCTATCTGACAGCAACTCTACGTTCTTCAAAGATAGCTAACATGACGAAGAGATTTCAGAGAATGATAATGGATGTCGATAAACAATAAAGGAGATAGTATGGAGAAGCGAGGAACAAAGGGATTGAAGAGACTGAGGGCGGACAGCAAAGCAACAAAGCCGACTTACGAGTGTCCACATTGTAAATGCAAGCGGTATAGCCCCTGTAAGTGTGCTAAATCGCAAGAGGTTGTAACAGAAAACAAACAGCCGTAGCTTATTCCTTTCCTACGGCTTACCTGAACGGCAGAGACTCGTCCCCTCTGCCGTTTTTCTTTTATAGGAACAGTTATTATACTGTTCCTTTTTTATTGGGAGTGAAGGAAATACCCCTAAACCAGTCGCTCCCGAGTCTACGCCAGGGAGGCCCGAGTACATACCAGGCCATCCTTCACTCCTTTGCTATATCAGGAGTGAAGGATTCGCTTATATTATCGAGGGCCGCTTTGTGTTCGCCCGCAGTAATTTGTCTATAATAATTCTTGACATTTCACGGCTTTCTGGTATCGTAGCTCCATGAATAGATGGAATATATTAGACGACTTCAATGTTCCTGAAATGAGGAAGGGCGTCAATGAAAGTAATGCTCGTTGGCTGTGTCGTAACTTCGCAATTCATAACAGCGAACATTCTGATTTCAAGAAGGTGGTAGAAGAACTCAATGCTAATTTCAAACTGCATGGGTGGGATACAAAGATAATGCTTTTTACTTGACACCCACTGAATGATGTGATACATTACGACAATCAAAGGAGATATATGACTAAACTCATTATACGCATTCTAAAGTGGTGGGACATATATGGTTTCAAGGGGATTATGTCTTTGATAATTCCTGTCTATTGGTCACAGGATACAGAGTTTCCAGATAGATTTGTAAACAACGGATATGATATTATTACCTTTCGACAAAATGGAAGGGCTTATTTCAGGGGTACTTACTTTCAAAGAATGAAGAAATGCGGATTGATATAAGGAGAATTATGATTCTAGTTATCGGGCCACAAAATCCTAACTTCGATGAAGCCAAATATCAAAGAAAAATAAAGGCATGGCATAAAAGAGAAGTGAAAGAAGTAAAGCTATGCCGTCAGATACTCGATAAACTTACCAAGAAAGACATAGAGTTTATCGCAAGAAAGACTCTGTATAAACCCCAAGGAAAAGAAAAAACGCAACTCATAAAGGAACTGCTTTGGGAACTCGATATAATGATGCCAACAAACGAAGATGAAAACTAAATATACAGAACTCAAACGCATTGCCAAAAAGACTCGTAAATGGGCGTTGAAATACGGGCATGGAAGATCAGATCAAATGTGCCGTGATTCAAGTGCCTTATTGTGCCGCTATATTCGTGACAATCCTGTGTTAAAAGGAGTGCCATATAAGTTTGTGGAAGGAGATTTTGTTACAGACGATGGTGAACGTAATCATTGTTGGGTAGAGATAAACCGACGTATATTGATTGATGTAACCGCCGACCAATTCAATTATTATACTGCCCCTTGTATGCCGCCAATAGTTTTTACCGACAAAAGACAAGTAAAAGAAAGATATAAGGCTAGGTGGCAAAGCAAGGGAATGAGACAGCCGATAAGTTATGGAAAATATAAGCAGAATGATGATTGGTATTGACATTCTAAAGGCTTTCTGGTATCGTACAACAATCAAAGGAGACATATGAAGTGTAAGTTTCTAATTGGATGGATGGACGGATGCGATTCAAATGACGGCGAAGAGACAGGAATCTTTGAAACAGATGACCTTCTCAAATTGTATAAAGAAAAATCAGAACACGTTACTTGCTTTGAGTATTTTGCTTCAAAAGGTAAGGAGTGGGATACAGGAGCCGCAATAGCATTTCAAGCTAACTTTACCGCTTACGATACTCTCTCAACTGTTCTTGATGAAAACGATAATGAAATAGCTTGACATTATAAACGGTTTCTGGTATCGTACAAAAACAATAAAGGAGAGTTATGGCTGACGAATTCTTTACAAAGAAAACCTGCGACAGATGCTATGCCGATCTAAAGGTTAGAATCATGTCTTGGTTTACAGAGGATACTATTTGCCTTGACTGCGCTAATAAAGAGGACGAACTCAAGAAGAAGATGCGTAAAAAGGGCAAGGAACCCGATATGTATGAGGGTTGCGGTTATCTTCCTGAAGTATAAAAGGAGTGCAATGCTGAAGCAAATAATTCATCGCATTCTCCAACAGTACGAAGACCATAATCATTGGGTTCGTTATAACGGCTTGAACGAAGAAATAGCCACCTACGAAGATTGGCTGACAAAAATAGCAGAGGCGGAAACAAAGAAGTTGGAATCCGAACTGCACTCCCTCTGCGAAGATAATGAGGAAATGAAGAAAGCGATAACAAACTACTTGACATCCACGTAATGATGTGATATAGTACATAAACAATAAAGGAGAGTTATGACGAATACAGATACAGAGATGGAGAATAAGATACGGGCGATACTTCCGAGGGCACAGTTTGAACAGGATAACTTTGGGCAAATTGTTATCTATACAGACTTGATTGAGGAAGGCGGAACCCTCATTCCCTTCGACTTGGAGAAGGCAGAGGCGATGTATAACACAGAGATGGATGAAATGGCGTCCCCCAAAATCATATAAGGAGTGCAATGAATCCCTACGATTACAACGTTGATAGCGGCGATGAAGACAGAAACAATGAATATGACTACGATCTCAACGCTGACGATATGCTAGATGATTGGAGTGCTGATGAAACTGCTGACTAAAGCTATAGAAAATAAGCTGAAGAAACAGAAGGACGATAGTAAAGATATTGTCGTCAAGTTCTTCAATCCAACAGGCGCAGGAACTTGGCTGATAACTAGCATGGACGAAGATAATGATACAATGTGGGGACTCTGTGATCTAGGATTCGGATGTGTTGAATACGGCGCAGTTAGTCTCAGAGAGTTGCAGTCATATCGGAGTCCATTCGGCGGTCTTGGTATTGAAAGGGATATTCATTTCAGGGGCGGCAAGGTAGAAGATTACGCCGATAAAGAATGCTTGGCAGGAACATAATACTTGACACCCACTGAATGATGTGATACATTATAGACATGAAAAAGATAATCCATGTAGAAAACCCGCCTACTGAAGAAATAGTAAGTACAAGAAGGAGTGAGCTTGTCGTCGTTACATTTAGCGGGGTAAAGGGCGAAACTTGGAAAGCTCATCTTACCCAAAACGAATACAAAGCCGAAGTCATAAGACAACGCCTAGTCGAAGTAGGAGTGAAAGAAAGCGACTTGATGGAACTCGAAGGGCTTGCTTACGACCTAGGCTACGATAACGGATATGATGCGGCATTGGATAATTGCCAATAACATGAAAATATGCCCAAAATGTCATAAGAAAAAGGTAGTTCGTAGGAAGACCCCAATAGGCAAATGGGATTTCTGTTTGAATTGTTGTAGGACATCGAATTGCACTTATCAAATAAATAGGAGACCGATATGAAACTTTCAAAGACAGCAAAAAAGGCGGCGAATATAATAGCTTCTCCAATAAAAAGAACTTCAACGGTTGCAGAAGTAATCGAACATTTGAAGACACTCCCTCCTGATCTTCCCGTTTATACCCGCCCGAAATATACAGGGGAAGCGGATTGGACGCATGATTACCCCATCAGTATCAATGGAATAAGCGAAATGGATAAAGGCGAAGTTGGGGAATATCATGTTTGTATCCTTTTTTAGTTGACACCCACTGAATGATGTGATACATTATGACAATCAAAGGAGAGTTATGGGCTTCAATAGTACAATGATAATTCTGAACGATCACCTTTCTGCAATTGAAAATGACCCATTATTCGGTCAAAAGGTAGCCGATGCAGTCAGGAGTGTGGGATGCTATGATAAAGGCGTAGACATAAACGGACAGGCGGCAACAGTAATCGAAACCCATCATGCAGATAATCAGCATGTAATAGTAGTCGGCGGGAATTATGCTCAAGATATGGGAGTGGCGGCTCATTGGACTGAACGCCTCGATATGACCAAGCCTGAAGATAGAGTCAAACTGATAAAGAACCTTGCAGAGAGAGAAGGTTACTTTTTTGAGGAAGAAAAGCGTAAAACCATGAAACTTGTCTCAATTCTCGTAGTACTTGTTGTCGGCGCAATAGTTTCCACTGTTCTTGACCTAGGCTTCCATGTTCAAAAAACTGTTGCCTATTACGTTTTGGGCATGATCGTCGGAATGATTGTAGAAAATATAAATAGACCTTGACATCCTCAACCGTTTCTGATAAGGTACGAACATGAATAACGAAACCTGCAACAACTGTGGGCAAAGTGAAGAGCGTTGCAAAAAGTGTAAGCATTCTGAATGGATACCAAAGCAAGTAATAAAACAACCGTATATCAATATGGAAAAATTCTTGACAATGCATTCTTGTCATGGTTGTAGTCGTCGAGAGGAATGCAGTGATTACGGAATGTGCGTAATAGGATTGTAACAATATGAAAATGACATTTGAGGAGTGGATTAGCGAATATGGCGATGCAGTTGAACGAGAATGGCAATCTATCCATGATGAATATGGAGATAGCGCCCCGTTACTTTCAGAATTCAAGGAACAACGATATAAAGAATCAGAAGAATAATCCTTGACTTACACTGAATGATGTGATAGAGTGCTTGAAAACCAAAGGAGAGCCATGACGAACTCAGAAACACTCAAATCAGAGATCAAAAGCCTAATTGAAGACCCTTATGGACCAATTACTACCGAATCTGCGTATCTTCGACTATGCATCAAACGTATAGAAGCCCTTGAAGAGGCTTTGCATTACATAAGAGAAATCACTCCCGATACAAGCGTTGGCGGTTCATTGGTTCATAAGAAGATTCAAGAAATGTTCAAATAATCCTTGACTTACATTGAATGATGTGATACATTATGACAATCAAAGGAGAATTATGAGTATGCGGAATTTCATAAGGCAGTACAGAACCGAGATAGATCAGCATATCAAGAAGGTCTGCCCGAACATCAAGTCCCTCAATGACAAGGACAGGCAGGAGTGGATTCTGAACGACGAGGGGCTGTATAATTGGGCAAGGCAAGAAAAAGTAAATATATAGCTTGACTATTTTCAGACGATGTGTTAGAGTATAAGCATACTAAATAAAGGGAGGGTATCATGCAGAAGGTCGAAATGTTCAAGTCGGATGATGGGGAGTTGTTCGAGTCAGAGGAAGCGGCGAAGAACCACGAAACGAGTGGAAACATTATCAAGGAGCTGAAGGAGCTGACGAAGGCAATTGGTCGTCCCGAACTCAGTTACGTCATCGATGCCAATGTCGAGTATCTTGTTGGAGCAATCAAGATTTTCAACAAGTACGGCATTCGCTAGTCGAAACGCCCTGCCCCCGATATATGAGAACGTCGGGGGCAGGGCAGGGCAAAGGAGTGTATGAAAATCCTTATTACTTTGGGCGAGATATCTGACAAATACGATTGGGATAAGTTCTGTAATATGAAGGGACTGAACCCTTGGGCGATGAATGAAGGACAGGCGAGTCGAAATGAAGAAGTCGAGCTAACCGAAGACGAGTGTAAACAACTTGGAATAAACTAGGAGCATCATGGCAAAGCAAGTCAAAGTCGAAGAGAAGAAAGATTATCCGTCGAAGTATGGCAGTCATAAGTCCATGGTCGTCGGCAAGATCATGGAAGGAGTGGGAGCCGACCTCAACATCCCGTCCGACCGCCAAGTAGCCCTGAAGGACGAAAATGGCATTTACATTACAGATGTCAACGTTCTCGACAACGGAATGGCTGACCCAAACCGCTACGGCAACATCAAGGCAAGGATAAGTGTAAATCAGATCGAGAAGCCTGAACTGCCCAAGCCCGCCGAAGTAGTTGCTTGACGAACTACGACGAGTATGCTAAAGTATTGGCGTAGCTAAAGAAAGTTCACTCCTATGATAATAAGAAAAAAAGAAATCCAAGGCGTTCCCGCTACAGGCAAGACGATCAGGATACAGCTTGGAAAGGAGTGGTTAGACATCGATCTGTTCGCTCGCATCGATGGCTACCTTACCATGCG